>Ga0116231_10014920_pt1 | contig 10243 bp, 7 predicted proteins | sample S1TSphgellanicum_2_FD_89695 | JGI IMG/M metagenome (GOLD analysis project Ga0116231, IMG submission 89695) | Host-associated microbial communities from peat moss isolated from Minnesota, USA - S1T2_Fd - Sphagnum magellanicum MG | ecosystem: Host-associated > Plants > Peat moss > Unclassified... | reverse complement strand
TCTTTGCCTCCTGCAGTTTCCTGTTATGGTCTCTTGTTGTTGGGCATGAAATCTCATCAAAGATCATTTCACAAACTCTGTTCAGTTTGACTCAAAAGGAAGCTTTAGGGATTCTCAGAATTTATCATGATATGTATTCAGTACAACTATGAGGCAGACAGAACTAGTTACTATGTTTCACAGAGATAGCACTCAGAAACAAATTCATTGGGTTCATGGGACACAGAAGGTGGGTCAAAAATTTGAAGAATAGCTGTCATGTGATCCATTAAGAATGGATCACATGATTATTTTACTTCTATTTGTGAAAGGTTTCTGGTTACACAAGCACCAGGACCTGTAATTATTGGCACATTATCAAAGAGACAAACACCACAGGCACTGGTCAACCAGTGAATATGGTGGTGAGTTTACTTAAAATGGCTTTTGAACTGCTAAATATGTGCTCAACTCACAGAGAAGCTTGAAACTACATGGTTTCATTTTGCAGAGGGTTAAGCTTGTTTTGGCAAAATATTGCTGAATTTAGTGCTTGTAAAAAAACAATATCTTTAGGTTTTTTTCAATTAGTTTGTTGAAATTACTTCATAAACCTGTGTAAGCTTTATGTGCAAGAAGGGGAGATTATTCCATGTCCCAAGTATTGTCTCTGTGGAGGTTGGTATGATTGCAGCATTCAGCGTGTTCATTGATTTTGTTAACTTACCAGCTTCAGGTGCTAACTTATCTAAATTTCATACTAGATTTGGTATATCTACCTTTGGTTGGTGTCCTTTATAGCTGTTGTACATTTCAATTGAAATACACATGTGCTTGTTTTAAAAATTCCTATGATGACAAGAAACTTAATTATTGCAACCCATTTTTGGATGTAGAGAAATTTCTAATGTTTTGTGATTTCCATTGTAATATTGCAATATTGTTTGACTGGCAATTGATCCACATGCTTTACCTATTACTGCTTACATACTTTGTAATGGTCAATAAAATGCTTTTGGTTATTTGCCATGCTTTTTCTACTAAACTGTTCCCTTGAGTTAATACCTAAATGTGAGCAGATAGTCAGGTGACCACCAGTACAAATTTCCACAATGACTTTCTTAAGCTCCATAAACCACTAGAATGCAAGGTAATGCCCACCCTCCATTCAATGTTAGATCATGAGTTTTCTGGAAAGTTCCATAGTTGTTGTGAAAAACGCCATAAAATGTTCAATTCTGTGTTCCAATGAATAGGAGAACCCATTCTGTAACCATCTACATGGAAGGTGCATGAACTTGAACAGCTGACTGGAAGACCTGCAGTTTTCCAGTTCAACACATTCTTACATTCAATGCAGTCATCATTTTTTCTTGGAACCATCTTCGTGACCACTTACAATTTCACTAAAAGAGTGGTGATTACCAGGCAAACATTGACTAGAGAAGAATAGAGGATAAGTTGGGAGGAAGAGATAGGCATCAAAAGTCAGCCAAAGAGCACCGACTTTGGCAAACTTGTTAGTGAGTTTGCCAGATGTAGTAGACTTGAGAATTATAGGCTCCATTTGTTCTGTTTTCATTTTTGCACTCTGTTCCTTTTTTGGCTAGCTGCCTACAAACTAGAGATTGCTCAAAGCCTTCGATTGTCCAATGAGAATGCCTTTCCCAAGCAGCATCCTACTCAGGTTGAAGTTTGGTCATGATTGCTTTCTATGCACATGGCACAACTCTAAACTCTATATTTTCTATTTGGGTAAACAATTACCATAATAATGTAAGTGGCTTTTGGTTTGAATCTCTTGCACATGTTGTCAGATGAATCTATGTGAGAAATTAGAATTGTACAACTCACACAACACTTGCCATTCACCATATACTCTTACAAGGTTTGCATCTAATAGACCATTACAATGATGTCTTTATGTAGCTTAAAACTGGTGTTGTGAGAGTATCCAGATTGCAGTGTTAAAACTGACAATTCCAGTTATGAGTATCAAGATTCAGATTTGGAATCCACTTCAAACGCTAGAACTGCCTTAGGAACCTTACCTGGGGACCTACTTTGAGGTGAAAACTGGGTTTGAACTAGAGCAACCTACACAAGGGATTCAGCACCGTAAACCTGAACTACACCCAAAACTGCATCCTTTTCAAAACACAATTGTTTTCAAACCCAATAATTGCCATGTTTGGGGAAAGTAAAGGGAATTGCATTCAAAGGTGGTAGCATATTTTTAAAAACTCCCTACATCACCATTGGGACCTACAACATTTTGCTACTTGTGGACCCAACACTACCATCAAGCAACATGATAGTGATGGTCTTAACCTCCAAAGTGTGAAGCCCACATCTATTGGCCATTCCTCATGACAAGAAATTGTGAGAATTCCTAGGGTCAATCAAAATCATGGTTTGTTTATCATTAACATAAGTTGTCAACCTTATTTCATGGGCTTAAAGTACACCCCCCTGCCCACCATAGCAAGTAAAAATTTTAATTGTAATGTTATGTAGTTGTTCATTTTAGATTGCTCAACTTTTGTCCATTTTCCTCTACCTCTTGGATTACAATTCCTACTACAAAATGAGACTATCTAGCCTTCCTAGGGCAATCAAATGACCTATGTTCTCTCCTATGACAATTGAGATACAACCCTTTTTTATGGTGTTATTATTGTTCCTTCTTCAAAAGACACCTCAGTTGGGATGTCCATCCACAGCTAAGGTTGAGACTTTTACAATCCCTTTAAAATGTCAGGTGACTTCTTACTACCTTTTTGTAAAAATTCTATTACTATAAGATTGGGATCTTTGAAATATAAGATTGGGATTTCCCTCACCAAAGGGAGGATTTGAAGACATGTTACCAATCTACATGTCAATGGTGGTTAAACAAGAGGAAAATTAACCCTACATGTACCAACTATGTTACAATGTCATGAACACTACTTAAATTCTAGTTAGTTAGTGAGGATCTTACATGAATCATTAGGCTGAACTGTTAGGAACACCAGCTGAACCAGTATTTAGTTTGGAGATTAACTTGTTTTTACTCACTTTCTAGACATATGAGCCTTCCTTTTGAACCTCTTCACATTCATGTAGGAGCCCAAATTCACCACCTAACCATGGGCTCCAAGGGGCAATGAACCAGCTGTTATTGTTTGATAATGATCAAAACCAAAAAGAAGAATTCTCCTCCTAAACCCTAGCCTTCTTTCTTCTCTATGTTCCTCACCTGGCCTATGTTCCAAGTGTTGTACAAGGTCATTATCTTCAAGCTCTCTTTAATGACTCCAAGGCACGCTCCAACTCTAGGCTCCCAAGCTCCATTCCTTCTACAAGGATTGTGTAACAATCACCTAGGTCATGTTTGAAAACTTTTTCTTTTCTTGATCATCAATAAATAACCATTGTGTACATATATCACAAAAGGTAGAACCTAAAAGATCCAAAAAAATTCCTTTTCATGATTGAAGACATCACATTTTTTCTATATTATGTGCTACAACAATATCTATTGATGTTTTCATTATCATGTTTTCATGTACATGAAAATTACCAGCCTAACTTTAAATGCAGTTGTTCACTTGCACAAATGCAATTGTTCAATTGCACCTAGTTGTGACCAAAGCAATTGCGATTATGTCTTAACTACATTGTACTTGTATGTTCAAAGCTTGGGTAACCACTAACTTTAACTTTTTTCAAACATTTTGCATGTTCAACCCAAGCTTTCCACATAATCTCTGGAAAAAATTGTGTTAAACATTAGTTTGGTATCTCACTAACTCCCCTTAAACATGAAATTTCACAATCTCTCAACCAATTTGTCACCTTTTGTTTTCTAATAAACGAGGGGACAATGTGATACACCAGTAGCCTATCCACATCTGCTACATCCATTGCATGATCTATGACATATTACGTTGATTCCATGCATGATCAATTGGAGACGTAAAATGGTTTCATGCTCTTCAAACAAATTTTCAACAACAAAATAGATATCATATGTGTCCATATTGAGGTTGGAAATATTCCCCTTTAGCCTCATCATTCTGCCAATTCATGAGTCTTATGTATATATCACTTGGTATGTCTAGTACCCAAAACTTAGGGTGAGTGCAAGGTTGAGTGGACCAAAAAACAACAAAAGAAAACAAAGTCCCATATGACCATTTGCAAAACAATTTGAGCCCTCGGACAACTAGGTGATGAAGCAACAACTTATTGATTTTAAGCCAACTTTTTTATTTAGAAAAATCCCGCCCTTAGATCATTATTTTGTACATGTGTGCACAAATCTAATATAAAATATATATTTTTCAACATGATATGAACTTTTTTTAAAACCAATGTTTCCAATGACAAAAAAAATCCATAAAGGATAACAAATGATTAACATGGGGATGAAATTTTTGAAAGTTGTTTATGTTATATATACTAAATTTAAGTTCCTAACAACCATAATATCAATGATTGGAACATTTTGATATATATATATATGGTCAGTTATAAAGTCCCTAATGTTCCCTTTAAATGCTCATAACATTTTAGTTTTTATGTTTTATACATTAAAAATTATGTACATCACATAGATACTTGAGTTAATAATTTCAAACTATGTCCCTAAATTAATAACTGCAATTTTCAAAATACATTTGCCACATTTGAATCACACCCTCACTCCATATACATGTCATTGTGACATCCACATTGGTCCAATTTAGCTTGCACTGCCCCCTTGCAAAGATAGCATTTTGTAACCCATGACAAAGTTCTTGCTCTACAACTTCAAAGCCAGGTACTTGTAACAGTCCTTCCAAAAATGTCCTCATCCAATCATCATGAACTTCAACAGGAGTGGCAGTGCAATCCCGCATCCATCCTAGAGTTCATCTTGTTTAACAGAGTTGCAGGACAGCAACTCGTGCTTCATTGCTAGACAAGTTTTTCTTAGAGTTTTAATGGCATTGCAGGGACATCAACAGCTCCCACTCTTCAACATTATGTGAGCCACATGGTCCTTCACTAGAATGCTATCAAACCCTATAAACATTGCAGATACCTTTTCATGTAAGATCATAACCATTGAACCACAAGGTGGCAAAAAACAAAATACCAGAGCATTTGTGGAGGCGAGGAGTAAACCAATCACCAATGCCATTGAAGAAGATTATACAAAAAGGGTAGTGTTTACAAGTGTTGTACAGTGAACTGGCTGTAGAGTGGGAAATGCTTCAGTAACAAAATTCTTAACAAAACGCCAAAAAAATCAAAACAATATGTGCATGATCTAGTTCTAGCCTATGGACAAGTAGTCACCCTTGAATCTGCCTTACAACCCAAAAATTAGGAATGCTGTATTCAAATCTACAAGCATATTACATCTTGTTTAATATCTCATGAACAAATGGAAGCCAAGACATGGGTTAGCAACTTGCTATGTATGAATCATCCAAATATTGGCCAATCTTGTTCCTCCTCTTCATCATCATCAAACTCCTCTACTGTGCATGTCGAGTGTAATGGAAAAAAGTAGGTAGGAGCTGTAACATTGCATTCTTCAATCTTCGCGGTTGGTGAAGAATTGTATCCAACAAGCATACCCTATATCTATTTGTTTCCTAGTCATGACATGTAGACTTGGACACTGGCATTCTTGAGGGAACGGCAAAGAGGGCATGCATCAAGGCATGCTTCACACTCCTTGCACAAGCAAAGATGCCGGCAAGGTAACAGGAGGATTGAAACATCATTGTAGTGACACACCCTGCATGTGCGCTGCTCATGAAGCTCTCGATTCTCTTTGAATGTCTGTGCATGTGGATCATCTCCATGATGAGAGGATGCTGCATCATCAGCTTCACTATCACCACAACCCTCCTTACTCTGCTCCCGGCTAAATGCAACTGCTTGCTGTGCCTGTTGAAGGTTTGACCTCAGAGCTGTCACCATGGCCTCAGTGGTTGTGGCCTTAGCTTCCCAATGATGTGCCACTAAGCTAAGCTGCTTCACGTACTCTGTAAGTTGGAGGTTTTGCCTCTTCACATTCTCAATTTCTAAGTCTTTCTTTTGGAAGAATTGTGATAGACCTTCCTCAATTGCAGCCAGCAAAGCTCTTGAATGCCACTGCCTTTTCTCTTCCAGAAGTTGGCAAACTTGCTGCCCCTGCAGGATGTTCAAGATTCGAAGATCAGCAGCAGCATCCCACAACACTACGCTCCCGTGAACTCAACAAACCCCACACACCTCAACTTTGGACAATGACTTCATGGGGATATCAAGCTCTCTAAAATAGAACAGACTGTTGGGAATAAAATGCACACTACCTGAGCTTTGAAAAGCAGTTTGATCTCTTCACTCTGCTGCTGAATATGTGCACTCAGATCTTCTTCACCCACAATGGACAAAAGAGGTAATGAAACATTTTCTCTTCCACTTGTTGAAGCCAAAGAAGTGGAATTCAGTCTGTCATCCTCAAATGTGAGGTGTAATCCTGTTGAGACTCCTGTTGACCGGGGCATGACCACATCAGGAAGTCTACCTGCTACATGGTGGTTCTGGTAGTGTGAAATATCTAGCTGCTGCTGCTGATGCTGCTGCTGCTGCTGGGGCTGTCTACTCTGGTTCAGCAGCTGATGTTGTTGATGACCTTGCTGTCTGTGATTCATGACAGCTGCTGCATCTGCTGCTGCTAATTCCCTCGGCCTTTTCCTTGAACTCAGTAAAGTACATGTAATCTCATTGTCAGCTTCATTGTAATTGTTGCCGTTGAAAAGTGTTGCATTCACTAGTAGTGCTGGCTGTCGTACATGGCTGCCTCCTCCTCCTCCTCCTCCTCCTCCTACTGCACAAATCCAAACCCAAAGGCTCTTTGTTCACTTCCAGATAGATGATGCAGGCTACAAAATGACGGCTATGAACACAATCCTCAACAAGACTTTTCCAATGATAATACCCTTTGGATAGAGTTTCTTCCAACCACAATTCAACTCCAAGCAAGATTCATTGAGGAAGAACCCATCAGGCTTTCTGTTGAGGAGGAACCCGAGAGAGAGAGAGTAGGGGTCCGAGAATAATAGTAGAGCCAACAGAGGATTATTATTTCCATGACTGCCTGCTGCGTTCTGTGAGGCATGCAGGCGACCCATTCAAGAAGGTGACGAGAACAAGGGGGAAAGGAGGAGGAGGAGGAGGAAAAGAACGAACGAACGAGATGTTCAGAGAGAAAGAGACTCACGCTCATCAAACGTGCACGAAAGATTGGATCCTGGATCTCCAGCTGCAGGAGTGTTGTTTGGGGGATGAATCCTCTGACTGCACTCATCAAGGAAACAGGACCTCTGGTTGAAGTTCAACGGCGATATGGAGACACTCCGGTTGTTGTCGCCACCAAACACTGACCTCATCACTCTGCTGCGACAGAATCCAAAACAGACATCCAGAATGAATACCCATGGTCAGTTTCCAAAACTCGCGCTTTTCCTCACACAAAGTAACCCAAAAACCCAAAGACGGAACCAAACTTTCCAAGACGTCCACACACACACAGAGCTGATCTCCCAACAAGAAACACCAAAATTCTCAGAGCAGCAAAATTCACTTGTACATTAGTCCTTCCACATCAATTCACATTGTCATCCAATTCACGACGACTCCAAGTTGGTTGTGCACGAGGCAGAACACAAGAACAGGCACAGACACAGACACGCGGAGAGACAAAAGGCCAAAAAAAAAAGAAAATAGGGTAGCAGCAGCACAGATATTATAAGACATGAACCTGTTATTGTTGCGGTAATTTGGGAGGAGAGCATTGGAAGGATATTGGGCTTGCACTGCCATTGCTACTTCTTACTGCTGTGATGATCAGCTCACTCGCTCAACCTCCACTTCCTCAAACTAACTCTAAGTCCTACTGATGATGATGATGATGATGATGATGATGACGATGATCTTTGTAGGAATCGGCAATCTCCCACAAATCAATTCTAAAAATGCAACAACAACAACAACACCCAAGTGACCCAAATCCCCAGATTCTGTGGAAACTTCTGGACCAGCAAGTACCCGCCAAATGCTCAGGAAGAAAGAAAAGAAGCCTGGAAAGAATGGTTACCGAAATAAGCACAAGAAAGAAAGAGGGACAAGACGAAGAAGAAGAAGAACTATAACAACAACGACAACAACAGCAAGAGCTCTAGGCCACCAAGGAGGAAGGAGGAAGAAGCAATTTGGTGGTGGAAGAACAGGAGGAGGAAGAGAACTAAGTGGGGAATTGGCAACCGCACTACGTGGGGAACTGGGTTACAAACAGGGGTTTTGGCAGCAGGGGGATTTGATCACCATTAATGTCATAATAGACAGATGACTCAGACTGGTCCAAAGGCCACCACTACCCAGCAGCACCCAGGTCTTCTGTGTTCTCCTTCCTGGGGGAGAATAAGAACTAATCAAGGGCGTAACTTAAGTGCTCTATTCACCCAACCACTAGTGGTTAACTTCAGTGCTCTACTACTCACACAAGGACTACTAGTTAACATAATTGCTCTATTCACACAAGGACTAGTAGTTAACTTGAGTGCTCTATTATTCACACAAGGGCTAGTAGTCAATATAAATTGCTCTATTCACACAAGGGCTAGTAGTCGATATAACTAACTGCTCTTAGTCACACAAGGACTAACTAGAAGTTAACTTGAGTGATCTATTCATTCACACAAGGGCGGCTAGTAGTTAACTGTACTCAATTACTACTATAATTAGTGTCAAACGTGTACCCCCCCCTGGCGTGCCCTAGTGGGGCTGTTTCGCTGCCAACTCTGCTTATTATGCTGCTGGCTGCCAATCTTCTACAAATTTTTTACTTATTACTTTGCATGTAATAATAATAAGTAATGTTATGTGCAGGGGTCAGGAATATCACTTTTTGGCCAGAGTTAACCAACAGTTAATAGCAGCAAATCATCATCCATTTGGAGCCCCCTTATGGCTTACTCCCTTTATGGGTGAACCCCAACTGAGTTGACGTGCAGTTTCACCTTCCTAGTAACCTATCCTGCCTATTCCTGTAAAGGAGAGGTCCCAGAGCTAGGTAGATCAGATCAGGTAATAGGTGGCTATAATTATGTAAGTATGTAGAGCTGATAATACTAACAAGACATGTAGGTCCTGTAGCTTGGTAAGAAAGATTGAGTTTCTACTATGTAAACACTATAAAGACCTGCTCCAATTTTGTTTTGTGTAGTTAGTTGGCAGGCACCTTGTTTAGTATAACCTTTCTTTTTGCAGGCATTTCAGAAAAATGAAATGCCCACAAGAGCAGGCATTTCAAAAAAATGAAATGCCCACCAACTGACCTTTTTTTTTAATTTCCCGTAATGCATATCACAGGAAAATAATAATAATTTGGAGCAGGTCTTTATGCTCAATAAAACCCTCAGCAGTGGGCTTTACCAGGTTCAGGATTGCACTTGGCTCCACCTCCGGATTACCCTGACTTGTGATTCTTCAGTCACAGTTCTTCATCTCTTTCACACATACGAGCTAGTGCACCTCCATCACTAACTACTTTGTGACAGAGAATGCCCTTTTAGCATTAGGTCTTCTACTCATTACTACTGTTTTTTTATTGTTTTGGTTTTCCTCTTGTGTGTTTACATTTGTTTCTACATGCCTTGTACCTATTGTGGATGGATTTCCATCCTTGTTTATTTATATATAGGGTTTTCCCTTTTTGGTACGAGGTAATTCAAAAACAGTAGCAATCACCATGGTTAGCTAAGGGATTGAAACCCAATTGAAAACTGTTTTCTGTCAACCCACCATCCATCTGTCCTGGTGCATTTGTGGATTGTTGGTTCATTCACTCATAACATAAGAACTTATACTTGCATCTATTTCATGTGCACGATCAGGAAACATGAACTTGAACCCTCCTATATTCTGCTTGTTCCCTTACCTTAGTATGTAACTACTTATGTAAGTAATTATCATATGTATGTATGTAGGTAAGACACTTGATGACTATTAGTAGTAAGACACATGCAGATGGTTATCTATGCACCCACAGGAACACAATGAAAAAGTGTTCCCTGTCCACACATCATCCATCCTGCATGATGCACTGGTAGGTGCTGGTTCAGTCTGACCAGAGGAGAGGACTGGGGAGAGGGGGGGGGGGGGGGGGGGGGAAGGTGATTGTGGCTTTGGCGGGGGGGGCCCCGTGGGGAAAAGCCGGGGGGAGGGGGGGGGGGAGGGA
>Ga0116231_10014918_pt1 | contig 10243 bp, 6 predicted proteins | sample S1TSphgellanicum_2_FD_89695 | JGI IMG/M metagenome (GOLD analysis project Ga0116231, IMG submission 89695) | Host-associated microbial communities from peat moss isolated from Minnesota, USA - S1T2_Fd - Sphagnum magellanicum MG | ecosystem: Host-associated > Plants > Peat moss > Unclassified... | reverse complement strand
ATAATAAAAAATTATTGTAAAACAAAATAATAAACCATATTTATAATTTAAAAAAAGATTCACACAAACAAAAAAAAAAAAAAAAAAAAAAAAAAAAACCAACCAACACTTGAGCTTACCCATTGTGAATTTTGGAATGAAAGGATAAAAGAAAAGAAAAGAATTTTTGCAAAGGTGTTGGGTAAATGAGGAATGTATTACTTTTACAAATTAAACAAGCTCAATTTACAAATCAAAATCAAACTCTCTTGAAAAATGAAATTTGAAGTGCAAAAATGACATGTAAATTTATGTGATTCACCTTTTAATGATGTTGGACCATTTTCAATTGGGTTTATAAGAGCATAAGGGAGCTCCAATTGTTAAAATAAAATGGCATGTATTGCTAATTTTTTTATGAAGTCAACATCCTTAAGGTGTGAAAAATGGGTTTAACTCTTATAAATTCATGCATGATACCATGGGTGTAAAGACTTTGGAAAAGAATATTACTTATTCTAGTTGGTCAATTATAGTGATTAGTTAACCATTGATTGTTATTGATTTGTTTGGCCACAATAATTAACCAACATGCGGCATTTATACGCTCCCTTAATGTATATTATGTCATATTTAGTGTTTATCAATGGGGGAGAGGCAAACATACATTTAATGCTAAATTTTGATGTGGTAATTAGTGATACTACCCCAATACATGCATCATTGGAGTTGCTATAATGTGATGGTTTTCTTAAAATCGAACATATAATTTGTCCTCAAGGTGAAAATTATGTTATGGTTTGCATGATACATCAATGTGGTGTTTTTTCCAACTCACGGAAAGTCTCACTTAATGGTGATGAAACTCATATCAAAAAAAAAAAAAATTGGGTTAGAAGATTCATGTCATGTCCCTAAAAGGAGGTGAGTTGTTAATTGCCTCTAGGTTTCTTTTGGCTAGAAATTTGCCAACACATTATTTCAAGGGATTCGTTGGCATGAGTAAAACCCCTAAGGTAATGTGCCAACAAATTAGCCAAGGTGATAAATCATTACACCATCAATCAATTCAACTTTTTGTTCAAAAATATTATACTAGGAGGTGAATTTAGTGTTCAAGTTTGAACAAAATATTATCTATCTATTAAGGAAGGTTTTTTTTAAAAAATTGTCACATTCAATTCTCCCAAACCATGGTGTCCCACATTGCACTCTTGATATTGTTGGAAAGCCCTTAATGAATACATGTGTGCCAAGATGGTTTGGTAATGTTGGCTAGTTATTCATTTCCCCCCATAACCATTGGGTAGGTCAATTTTGGAAAAAAATTAGGTGCCAATTAGTTTTTCATTATTTTTTGGTATTAATTATTGGTTATGCATAAGGATAGATTATCATATAACACATTGATAGCCATCAATTATTTCATTAGTTATTGATTGGTTATAAGGTTTTTTACAAAAGAATCTACTTTTTTGTTTTCTATCATAAACTTGTTTATTGTTTTAGGATTGATAACCCACTTGGATGATGATAACTAGGTTTAAACCAATGTTGGGTGGTTGTTGAGTTTTGATTTGGTTATCAACCTGATTATTAATAATCTACCAATTGATTATTGATTTTTTTTATAAATGACTAATAACTTAACCAATTGACATCAAATTTTCAGAATTTAACAACCTACCCAAAATCAAGAGGCAGAGTCACCTTTTGACCTACAATGCAAGAATTATTGAATATTGAACAATTTTTTAAAAGAAAATTCAAAAACTTAAAACTAAATATCCTAGTACTATTGAAATCCTTTGATGAGTGGAATTTATTAAATACAATTTTGTAATTTTTAAACTTAAGGTGGGGGAGATATTGAATTTTTAATCATTTAAGTTATTGGATTAAATTTTTTTTTTTTTAGAATTGAGTTTTATTGTCAAGGTCCTATTCACAATTACATTCATGGCACATGCCACACTAGTCCTTATAAAAGTTCAATATAAAGCCCATAGGGGGGGTAGTAGGATTTGGCTTTGTTAATCTATCTTCGGACTTATCATTATGTAATAATGTTTAAACCAATGTTGGCCAGATATATATATGGTTATGCATCCGAATATTCACCAGATATGGATGAATCCATATCCGAAAATTTTAAAGTTTTGGATATCTAGCAACACACATAATCGCCAAATGTGTCTTATGTACACATCCTCTGTGTAAATGTATTCAATTGAATGACCTTTAATAGGTAACCATATCCAACCCATTAGGGTTTTGAAAATGGTAGATATCAATTTAGGGTTTAGGTTGTTTAGGGTTAAGGTTTAGGTTCAGAAGGATCTAAATGTCACATTCGTCTTCTAACTACCTTTGAAGCTATGTAATTTTAGATAAAGTTGTCAAACACATTAAGCAAATATGAAACAATATAAAATAAAAAGTTTATATAATAATCAAATTTTGTTTCTATTGTCATTAAGATATACATGAGAGCTTATGGCATTAGACTCATCATATGTGTAAAGCATGTCATACAAAGAATAAGACCTTATTGTACATAAAGTTTTGTTAGTGATAAACATTCAAGAACAAAAATGAAGTAAAAGCTCATTTGCAAGAAGAAAATTATAATGTTCTATTTAACGAGATACAAGTATGTATATAAGTGAACAAACCTTTTGGTGCCACATTTGTTCAAGGTTTCATTATGAGACATGTTCCTTTGATATTAAACCATATTACATGAATGAACCCATGTTAATCCACAAATCATCCTACAACACTACTTGGTTAACCTAGGTTCCATCCCTAAATATATAATTAATTATTTATCTATCTAGTGATCCACTTTCATTGCTCCATGTTCTTGTTATGAGTTATCATACAACTTTTATTTTAAAAATTAGTAGCATAGTTAGGGAGTATGTTCCAAAGCCAACAAGATAATCAATGTTATGTTTATCTTGAAGTAACAATTTTGTCAATACATTTGCTATCATTTGATTTGTAGAGTAACTTTTTTCACCAAATGATGTTGTGTGGTTATGTGTTTGATGCATGAGTGAAAATTACGGTTTCTAAATGGTCCAATGCAAGATTGATTGTCACAATTGATCATTATAGGATAGGATGAAAGAAAGTTCAATCCTATCATTAGTTTTCATAACCACACTTCCTCTTTCAAGTGCCTTGTGTGAACCTACCATATACTCTATTTCAACATTTGATAAAACCATGGTATGTTTTTTTATTCGCCATGAAATAGTTCCCCCATTCAAAAAGAAATTGTAACCTATAGTAGATTTTCATGTGTAGATACATCTCCACCCCAATTAAAGTCACATCATCCTATAACTTCCAATTTTAACTCTTTTAGATTATTTGAATTATTTTTGGAATTTGAAACCATAATCATTTTTGCCTTGCTAGTAATGGAAGATTTGTTTTCCAACATCCCAATGAAACATTTCTATTGATATGTTCATATATTATAATCAACTTGTCCCATATTTCCTTAAAAGTTTTAGGGAGCCTCACTACCTCAATTTGGCTACGTCACCCAAGTTCACTATGATATTTGATTTGAGAATTGAATCTTTATGTTAGCATCTTTGATGAAGTATTGCATCTATTAGCCTTAGTTTCATTTTAGTCCCATTGACCATATCGATTAAACCATTCCTCGTTAAAATAAGTTATAACTTAATTTTCCAAATGAAGAAGTTCATTCCATTCATCTTTTCAATTGTTATTGGTTCAATGTTAGTTGGATTGACTAATAAGACTTGGCCTATAAAACTTGTAACACAAGAGTTGTTAACACTATCAACTCCAACTAAAATAACAATTTTAATATGATTTCAAGAATGGTTTATAAAGTGCGAGCATTTTTTTTAAAAAAAATTCTTTTAATGTCCACTCCATACATTTCAACTAATGCGGTAACTTTGTTTAAATGGTGTAAAGTCTTGGATGTGGGAAACATTCAAGAGCAATAATAAAGTAAAATTTATTTTGTAAGAAAAAAATTGGGTGCAAACAATAGACAATGAACCAATGATGTTATTTTAAATAAGGACTACATGTATTTTTGTTCAAAAATAACTTTTTCATACGAATGAGTTTTGAGCAAAATCTTTTGCAAATTGTTATAAAAATGCTAATATGTGTTCCAATACATGACATTTTTTTGTTTATCATTTTTTTAATAAATACGAAAATTTGAAAGAGTGTAGATTCCTTGTAGATTTTGTGTTATGTTTTTTAAAATGATAACAATTTCAAATGATAACCACAAATTCATTTTCTACATTTTTTTTGTTATAATAAATTATCACTTTTCTTAACACATCATGTACAATATACCCCTTCCATATGTGGTAAAGTACTTTTGAACTTTTAAAATATTGGATCAATTTAGAAAAGTTTTTTGAATTTTAAAATTTTAAAATTCCACATTTTTTGCAATATGAGTGTTTTTTGAATTGGCTAATAGGGTTTTATCTTCCTAAATTTTTTCCCAACAAAATATTTATATTATATGAATCCTTTTGATAGTCCTTTGCAAAATTAACTTTTTTTGACACAATAGGTGTTCATTTTCAAATATCTTAAACCAAAACCTAAACCTCAAATTTCATCAAAAGGAATTTTGTTTTGAATTCCTTAACATTTGTATGAATGAACAAGCAACAACTTTTTAAAAATTCAAAATGAGTGAAATATTATGTGTTATTACTTTTGATACTATATGTGTTTCTAGTTTTGAGAAAAAATGTGTACATTGTAGCATGCATTTACCTTGAAATCAAAAGTGTTGTTTAATATGTGTTTGGTATTGAAAGCACCAAGATAAGGTTTTTTAAGTGTCACACAATTGTAATAACTTGGTGAGAGAAGGAGATAAATTGAATTTACCTTCCATTTTTAGTTATAGTTAGTTATTCTTTGAAACACACACACATATTCTTTGAAAGGATGTTTAATGAAATAAGTGAATGTGGGATGTTTAATTTGATTTTGGATCAAATGCCAATGTGCACATTTTTAATTTAAACTTGCAAAAACCAAATTGCAAACATAATGATAGATATGGTAAAGGTAAGAAATCATTTCATTGTAAGTAAATTATTGTTTCAGATTTCCTTAGTTTATAGAAAATCTTGCAATATGTTAATATTATAGTATTTTGCATACCAATATTGCGTAGGTATGTTATATATTATCCATATAAGACTAAATGGAAAAAAATTTCAAGAAAATATTAAGTAGGCAAAAGTATATAAGATATAAAAAAATTCCAATCCAAGTAGATGAAACCATATGGTCTAAAATTTATGTAACTAGCAAAAATTATCCATGTTATAGGTCAAGGGTAGGGATAAAAAATTATCATTTATTTAACATTTATCTTATTAAAAACATAGGATCAAAGGGATGCTAAATAACATTCTATATAATATCTATACAAATATGGCAAGTCAAGAAATATTAAAAATTCTTGGAACATGAATGTTGTCATCCAAATTCTCTTTTGTGTGGCCATGTAGTCTCTAGTTTGCATGGTCTAGTGTAATCATTTTATAAAATTTCATCTTTTAAAATGTAAAATCCTAACAAAAATGTGTTTGTTGCATTGACTACACAATTCATAGTTAGCCATTCTTGAGATTTGGGGATGGTGTTGTAAAGTTGGTGTCAACTTTGTTTAATTAAAAGATAAACACTTGATTGTTTGCCTACTTCGATTCCCATCTTGTTTACATTCTAAATGTGTTTTGCATTGTAATTATGTTAAGGTTAACTTATTTATAAGTTTGGCAAAATGAATTACACAACTAGCTAGTCAAACCTTGTGCATTACAAACTTCAAGTCTTTTTCCAAGATGAATGGTCAATTTTGGTTTTAAAAAAAAAGTAATACTGCCAAAAGTTTCATGGTACACCATTTTGAAATGATGTAAATTAGGTTAAAATAAGTTTTACCACCTTCATCTTGAGTTGCTACAATATTATAAATAGGCCACATTTTTGCATATTTAGAATTCAAGTAATGACAATTACATCCTCTTCCTTTACATACTTAGTGGGCCAACTTTCTAAAAGTTGGTTTTGTCATTTATATGGTTGGAAATTGATGAACTTAAGAATATATATTTCATAATTTGTTGGTCTTCTTTATTGAAGTTACCCTTTTTTTTCATTACATCCAGGGCTTCTTCTAATGATTCATTTGTGGATTTACATGTTACATGTGTAGCATGGTCCTTATTCATGATTGTCTTTTGTGTGATGTAGGTTGAAATAAAACATTTTCCTTATCCATAATTGGCCAATCCGATAACCTCTTCCTTCTCCTACAAGACATATTGAACATCATGTGAGCCTTGTCCTCCTAGCCCTAACACCTCCGATAAATCAAAGGTATGTGATCAAACCCCACCAGAGGTATGCCCTTAAATCCTTTCTAAAATCATACTAAGAAAATAAAAAGTGAATTAAGCCAAGAAATGAATTCATTGCATGTGAATCAAAAAATTTAATACAAAAAATGAAAAATAAATAAATTACAAATTATTTTCACTTTAAATTTTCATTTCTTATTATTGTGTTTGTTGTGGATATGAATCTCAAGCTTCTATACATTGGAGCATGTTGAAATCTACAATAGCTTAACTTTCTTTGCACTCTTTCCTATTTGTGATACGAAATATTATTATATCCAATGATGGTTTAAGAATTGTTGAACTTTTTTCATTAAGATTTTGTTTATGTATGAAAATTTGCATTTCATCATATTATTTTTCTACTTTCACATTTGTGATGATTCTTATTAGCAATATTGCATTGGGAACTAAAAATCTTTTAAAAAATATTGGAGTTCATTAAGACACTTGCTAATAAATTGGACATGTTTTGATTAGTTGAGAAGAATGAATGCTTAGTTGAACAATTGGATTGAACTTGAAATTTGGGAATTGATATTCTAATGCTCTTGTTTTGGCAAGAAATGCAAAGTATTAAGTGTAGGGATCTTTTTAGTAATCCTTCAAGGTTGTTCATAAGTTTTAAGCCATAGTATCCCAAGCCAACAATGTGTAGTTTGATTCTTAGGTTAGAAGGTGCATAAATCACACCATTAACCAAACACATAAACGCCCTTGAATTGAGATTTTAAGAGATTTGTATTTATGTGTGTATTGGAATTGGAATGTCACAACTCTAAACCCATCACCAAATATTGCCTTCACATGATGAGTCGTCAAATTTTGTGGATTTGCCCTAAATCACACTCTTAACCAAACACTTGAAGCCCAATATAATTGGGATTTTCACAAATTTGAATGCATCGAAACATTACAAAATTCTAAACTTATCACCAAACACTTTTTTTAATTGTACATTTCTTTATTAACACTCATTACTGGGTGGTGGCTAAAGTGGCGATTGTTGAGAGGAAGAGGTAAGGAAAAAGTGTTTATCACCCTAGGAAAATATAGCCAAAAATCTGGCTATAAAGAAAATATAAAATAATAATCATTAATCATCTTTCTGTATTTTTGGCTATACACTGAAAAGTAAATATAAGATATGGCGATTTAGATAATGTTTCCTCACTTTTGGCGATTGAAAACTCTGCAAACACTCACTACTGGTGGTGGGTACTGGGTCACTTGGGATGATGCTTTACTAGGGTTTTGTGTGAAAGCAGAAATTTTGCTTTCAAAGCTCTGAAGCAAACCAGAAGGAGGAGGAGAAGAAGAAGAAGAAGAAGAAGGGGCATAGCAGTTCTTGTTTTGGAAGTTGGGTTTGTGAGAGGCAAGCAAGCAGGATGGGAGAAAGAAAAGTGTTGAACAAGTACTATCCGCCGGATTTTGATCCAGCCAAAATCCCGAGGCGCAAGAAGCCCAAGAATCAGCAGATCAAGCCGCGCATGATGCTTCCCATGAGTATCCGCTGCACAACCTGCGGAAACTATATCTACAAAGGCACCAAATTCAACTCGCGGAAAGAAGATTGCGAAGGCGAGGTACGCTTTGTTTTCAGTCCATTTTTCCCCCGCCCCCCACACCAAACCCTAACTTCCTTGCAGAAGAACTCCGTTGGTAGTTTTGTGTGCATTAAGGCATGAAAACAAAGCTTAAAAGGTTAGGGAAAATGGCATGAAACCTCCTCAAATCAGGTTGCTAGATGTTACCAGAAGTGTTTTGAAACAAGGAAACATCGCAGTGCTTGTGGGGAAGGTTACTGCAACAACATGACCTTGCTCACGGTCGTAGAAAGTGTTCTTCACTTCTGATGCGGAATCAATAGCTCTAGGGTTGAAGAAAAACAAGCAGTTGGTTTAATCGCTACACATGGTGTCCTTGATATCTTCAGTGTCCACAAGAGATTTGGATCTATGGAAGTTGTCAGAAGTGTAAACATCCTGTTACGAACTGTGAGTTGTTCCCTCCACTTGTGCTGTAAATAATGGAGTCACTCCATGGAGTTATGGTGCATGTGACAACCAGCTCTTCCACTTTTCAGAAAAATTCTAAAGAGGGGTTTGAGGAACATGTCTGGCTTGTGTCTAAGATTTTCTTATGATGATCTGCACCATTGTATTGCTGCTACAAAGCATTATATCTTAAAAAATCAGAACTTTGCACAGAGTTATTTTTCAGTGAAGAAGAGATTCATAAAATCTGTTGTCCCTGGTGTTTAGTTAAAGCTCTGGAATTGAAGGTTCAGCAGTTCTAGAACCTCAATTCCATACTGTTTTCTGCATCACCATAGCAGTTTCTATCACTTCTGTAAACATCAAATGTTTAGCTCTTCTTTCTCTAAACTGAGACTATTGAAAACTCTATCCATTGAAGAGCTTATCTAATTTTTGTCGGCAGATAGGGCATCAGCAGCCCTAGGAATTGACCTGATGTTTTCGTTTTGCTGATGCAGACTTATTTGGGAATCCCAATCTTTTGGTTTTACTTCAAGTGCAGCAGATGTTCAGCAGAACTCATGATGAAAACTGATCCACAGAATAGTGATTACATAATGGAGAGTGGAGCTTCTCGGAATTTTGAGCCTTGGCGAGCTACAGAGGAGGTCTGCTAATTTTAGATCCTGCTAAACCCTAATGATGCTTTTCCAGAAATTTTGTTGGTAAACCTTAAATTTGAAGACATGACTCCAATATGGTTGTGTTCATATTTCTGGATACTGTAATGTAATGTTACCTGTTTTAGCAGAGACAGCTGTTGTACTGCTGGATAAGTCACAATGCCAAGCATTATGACTCTTTTGAGGTTGTTGGATGATTCAGGCTGTGGATGAAGCAGTTAAGCAGAAGAATACAGAGGAGATGGGCGATGCGATGAAGGCACTTGAAAATCGTACAATTAAGTTGAAGCAGGAAATGGACATTCTTGCAGCACTGGATGAATTGAAGTCGATGCGGGTAAGGATGGACCCTGTGAGGAAATTATTTGAGACCTGTACTGGGATTAGCAATGTCTGTGCATGAAATAGTACCTACCTTGGGTCTTCTGGACTTTTCGTTGGTCATGCTGTGTTCTATTCCTGTGCATCCGCCGTTTGAGATGTTTGTTATTGAATTCCTGGTTCTGCATGTGTGTGCATGTGTGCATGTTCTGTGTATTTTGTAAGTTCATAAGGTTATGGCTACACTCATTCTTGTTGTTTCACCTTCAAAGTGTTGTGGAGTTTTCTGTGCAATCTTGTAGATATGTTCTGTGTGTGTGTGTTCCTTCCCAAGCTTGATGTGATTGATTGTTCGCAGGCACGACATGCAATGGTGGGAGTGGAGGACATGATGCAGACAGTTCGTTGCACTGCAGAAGTCAAGGTAAGCATCATTGTTGGAGCATATGACATGCTTCATGATAGACATAAGTGTGGCATCTTTTGAATTAGAGCTGATGTAGATAACAATATGGAGGCATTCTTGTCAAAACTGGGGCATTCCTGAAAAGGGATCATTTGGGATGCCTGGATCAGGAGAAGGAGTTGGCTGAAGCGGACGAGGCAGTTTTGCGCTCAGTTGTTTTCCAGGTGAATACATACACTGCTGCCAAGTCCCAGAGCATGCTTGTTAATTTAGGTCAACCTTGTCTGTGAAAATTCTTTTATGGATATTTAGTCAATCATGTATAATATTGGGGCTGCAAGGTTTTGAATCTCATGCATGTTTTTTCCATGGCTGGTAATTGATGTGAATCTGCTGTGCTGCTTCCTTACCTAACAGAATTCTCAAAACTTT
>Ga0116231_10014917_pt1 | contig 10244 bp, 9 predicted proteins | sample S1TSphgellanicum_2_FD_89695 | JGI IMG/M metagenome (GOLD analysis project Ga0116231, IMG submission 89695) | Host-associated microbial communities from peat moss isolated from Minnesota, USA - S1T2_Fd - Sphagnum magellanicum MG | ecosystem: Host-associated > Plants > Peat moss > Unclassified... | reverse complement strand
GGTCTTGAGCTCGGCTCGGTCTGGCGCCGGCTCGGCGCGGCGGTGACCGTGGTGGAGTTCCTGGATCGCATCACGCCGGCCCTGGACGCGGATACGGCCAAGACCCTGCAACGCGCCCTCGCCAAGCAGGGCATGGCGTTCAAGCTGGGCGCCAAGGTCACCGGCGCGGCGGTCACCAATGAGGGCGTCAAGGTGAGCGTCGAGCCCGTGGCCGGCGGGCCGGAGGAGATCCTGGAGGCCGATTATGTTCTCCTCGCCATCGGTCGGCGCCCCTTCACTCAAGGCCTTGGTCTGGAGGACGCCGGCGTGGCCGTGGATCGCCGGGGCTTTATCGAGACCCATCACTTCGCCACCAATGTTCCAGGCGTCTTCGCCATCGGAGATGTGACCCACGGTCCAATGCTCGCCCATAAGGCCGAGGACGAGGCCGTGGCCTGTATCGAGGTCATCGCCGGCAAGGCGGGCCATGTGAACTACGGGGTCATTCCGAATGTCATCTACACCTTCCCCGAGGTCGCGACGGTGGGCGCCACGGAGGAAGAGCTGAAGGCGGATGGGGTCGCCTACAAAATTGGTAAATTCCCCTTTACCGCCAATTCCCGAGCCAAGGTCAATCACGAGGCGGAGGGCTTCGTGAAGGTCCTGGCCGACGCGGCCACCGATAGGATCCTCGGCGTTCACATGATCGGGCCGGATGTGAGCGAGATGATCGGCGAATACTGCGTGGCCATGGAATTTGGCGCCTCGTCAGAGGACGTCGCCCGCACCTGTCACCCGCACCCGACGCGATCAGAGGCCTTGCGCCAGGCCGCCATGGGCGTCGAGGGCTGGACAATGCAGGCCTAGGCCGTGAACCGACCGCAATCTCTCGGATACTCGCGACGAGCGTGACGCAATTTCGCAACGCATGGGCGGATTTATGGTCTTTCACGTGACGTTTTCTTGACGCGCATCGCACCCGCAAATCACCTTCAAAGGCGGAGGTTGATGGAACCTCGTCGTTGAGGCGCATCGGCGTCGCCCATGGAGGCGGCTTCGCGCCGGGGTGGAGGTCGCGATATGCCGCATCATAAAACTCGTTCCTGGCTGCTGGGGACCACGGGGGTCGCCGCCGCGAGCTTGATGTGGCTGGCCGCGCCAGGGGCGATGGCCCAGACAAGCCCGCCGACATCGCCCGGACCGGCCACGGTGGATGAAATCGTGGTCACCGGCAGCCTGATCCGGCGCACCGGGGTCGAGACCCCCTCGCCCGTAACGGTTCTGACCCAAGAGTCGATGACGAAGGCCGGGATCAGCACCATCTCGGACGCCCTTCGATCAATCTCCGCCGACAATAGCGGCACGATCCCCAACGCCTTCAGCGACGGGTTCGCCGCCGGCTCCTCGGGGATCGCCCTGCGTGGCCTGACGGTGAACTCGACCCTGGTCCTCATTGATGGCCTCCGAACGGCCAACTATCCGCTGCCGGATGACGGGGTGCGCGGCTTTGTGGATCTGAACACCATACCCTTCAGCGCCGTGCAGCAGGTGGAGGTTCTCAAGGATGGCGCGTCTTCCATCTATGGCGCGGACGCCGTGGGCGGCGTGGTCAATATCATCATGAAGCCCACCTTCACCGGCGAGGAAGGCGATGCGGAGCTGGGGGGAACGCAGCACGGCGGCGGATTCAGCCAGCGCTATACCGCGACGGTTGGCTATGGCGACCTCGATAAGGACCGCTACAACGCCTATGTCGATGTCGAGTATCAAAGCGACGCGCGCATCCTGAACAGCCAGCGCGGTTTTCCCTACAACACCAATGATCTCTCCTCGATCGGCGGTCTCAATCTGAGCGGCGGGCAGCCGACAGGCGGGACGGGTCCCGGCTCGATCTACGGCACGGTGGCGCCCGCCACTCTAAACGGCGGCAATATCCTGATGGGAACCGCCCTTGGCCCGACCCAGCTGCTTCGCGCCTGTGGCGGCTCCACCGTTCAGTCCACCGATGCTCTGGGCGACGTTTACTGCGCGCAGAACTTCTCCAACTATACCGACATCCAGCCTAAGGAAACGCGGTTCGACGTGCTGGGCCGATTCACCTACCAGCTTGACGCCACCACCCAGTTCTGGCTGACCGCCAGCTACGCTGTGAACCAGACCACCGTGGACGAGCCGCCAAACCAGATCCAGGCGGGCACGCCGATCAACACCGAAACGATCGCTCTGCCGGCCGTCCTTACCAACGGCCAGCTCAATCCTAATGACCCCTTCGCCTCCATGGGCGAGGCGGCCTTAATCAACTATGCCTTTGGCGACATTCCCTCGTCCATTCGCCTCACGAACCACCTCTATCGCGCGGTCGCGGGGTTCAAGGGTTCCAATGACGGCTGGGATTGGCAGGCGTCCCTGAACTTCAATCGCGGGTCCCTGACAACCGTGGCCAATGGCTTCATCTATGAGCCGCAGCTGATCACCGACGTGGAGGACGGGGCCTACAGCTTCATCAACCCCGCGTCCAATTCGGCGGCCGTGCGCGAGGCCCTGGCGCCGACTCTGACCAAGGTCTCGACCACTGACCTAGACTCCATCGACGTGAACGCGACACGCAAGCTGTGGACCTTGCCGGGCGGTCCCATGTCGCTCGCCGTCGGCGCGCAGTTCCGTTACGAGGCCGTCGACAATCCCGACATCAACACCAACAATGAGGTATCCGCCGACGAAGGTACGGTGCAGCCTGCCTACGCCCACGGTCACCGAAACGTCGAAGGCGTCTTCGCGGAGCTGGAGCTGCCGGTGATCAAGCCACTCGTGATCAATGTCTCCGGCCGTTACGACCACTACTCCGACGTCGGGGGAAATTTCTCACCCAAGGTCGGGGTCAAATATACGCCGATCAAGCAATTCGCCCTGCGTGGCACCTATTCGGAGGGGTTCCGCGCACCGAGTTTCGCCGAGTCTGGGAATAGCGGCGTGATCGGCTACGTTCCCTACAGCACCACCGAGTCAGCGCCCTATTCCAACGCTTTTATCGCGGCGCATGGCGGCGACGCCTATACCCAGGCCGTCTACGAGTTGAATGGCTCAAGCGTCGGCAATCCGAACATCAAGCCAGAGACGTCGCGAAGCTATACCGTGGGCGGGATCATCGAACCCGCGCACTGGTTCAATGTTTCGGTGGACTACTATCACATCAGCAAGAGCAACGTCATTGGCGGTCAAAACCAGGGCGTGATCCTGGCCGACTACTACCAGGGCTTGCCGCTCCCCGCCGGCGTTACGATCACCCCGGACGCGCCTGACCCTCAATATCCCAACGCCCTGCCGCGCCCGCTGGTGATTAACGAGCCCTATGTGAACACCAATTCGGAAGTCACCGACGGCATCGATGTCGACATGCGGCTGAAGTTCACCCTCCCCTACGACGTCCGGTGGAGCAGTGACTTGAACTTCACTGACATCTTCCACTTCCTCTATGACAACGGCGGCACAACATATGAGTACGTCGGCACCCAGGCGCCCTATGAACTCTCCTCGGGCGGTGGCACGCCCAAGTATCGGGCCAATTGGTCCAACAGCTTCACCTATGAGAAGTTCAACGTCACCGGCACGGTCTATTATGTGAGTTCGATCAAAGAGACCGGCGTCGATGCCACCGGCTATCCAGCGGTCTGCCTTTATCCGGGCCTTCCTGGCGGCTGCAACGTGTCTCCCTATTGGGATTTCGACCTGACGCTGCGCTATCAGATCAACGACCGCATCGCGGTCTACGCGAACATCTACGACATCTTGGACACGAAGCCCCCGCTCGATCCGGCTGACTATTCGGGCGGCCCCTATGGTCTCGGGTCGAACTACAATCCCACCTACGCCCAGACCGACGCCATCGGGCGGGCGTTTAAGATCGGCGTCCACGTGAAGTACTGACGAAGGCTTCGATCCGCAGACGTGACGGCCCGCGGAGGTCCCGCCGGGTCAGGCCGCCGCCAGGCTCGTCGTGATCCCTCGCACGACAACCGCCCGCGTGATCAGGTACTGAACCCCGAACAGCCCGAGCTTCGAGGCGATGGGAAAAACGCCGATAAAGATGGCCCAAAGCTTGGTATCGCCGTTGATCACGAAAGCAACGTTCAGGGCGCCCGTGAGGAACATCATTCCCGCCCAGACATATCCAAAGGTAGTGACGACATCGCGCGCCCAGGTCAGGACCAGACCCGACATATAACGCGTCATCCAGCCCCGTTTCAGCATGACCACGCCGATGGCGGCATAGATCAGGGTCGGCTTGAACATGATGAAACGGGGATCATGTGTGAAGAGCGAGGCGGCGCCGAACACCACCACAAGACCGAGACTCATCCACTGCATGGCGTCGATGGGCGCGCGGCGGACCTTCAGATAGATGATCTGGCCGATACCCAGCGCGATGCCGAGAGCGGTGGCGACAGCGACACTGTGCGTGACGGCGTAAATGCCGACGAATGTCAGGGTCGAGAACATATCCGCCAGCAACCACTTGCCGGCGTGGATCAGGGGGTGAATCTCTGAGCCTTCGGTCTCGGCCCGCGGATTGGCGGGCGGGGCGGGTACGGCGGGATTAGACAGGGACATGACGGCCTCCAATGACGATGGGCCGAGACAACCGCTCCTTGAGTTCGGCCGCCAGCGCATCTGCGTGATCCGGCGGACGGCTTCGCGACTAGGCGGGCGGTATGCGCCAATGGGCGACTGGGCATGATTGCCCGGCGCGCACGGCGCGGGCTAAACCCCTGTCCATGAGCGAAGGCCGCAGTCTTCTGGGCACTCCCCGCGAATGGGCGATCGATCTCGCGATCATCACCGTGGTCGGCATTTTTCTGGGCCTGATAGGGCCCTTCGGAAGCTATTACGGCGGCGGCCCGGAACTGAGGATCGCCTATTGGGTCGCCAATATGTGGATCGGTTTCCTGATCCTGGCGACCACCGTGCGCATGAGCATTCTGGTGGCGCTGCGCACGGATATGCCGATCTGGTTCGCCATAGCGCTTGGCGTCGCCGTCGGCGCTCTGCCTCTCAGCCTCATCCTAAGTCTCTTTTCCGGGTGGTTCTGGCCCCCGACCCACGGACACTTCGGACTGGACTATGTGCAGTATGGTCAGGCGCTTGTCATGGCCGAGCCCCTGGCCTTCGGTTTCTATTACCTGATGCGGCGAAGTTGGCCGACACCGGTCTCGCCCGACGCGCACCCGCCGTCGTCTAGCCCAGGCGGCGCCACCGGATTTCTCGACCGCCTTCCGCCTCGTCTCGGCCGCGAACTCATCTGTCTGAAGATGGAGGACCACTATGTCCGCGCCCATACCACGCGCGGCTCGGACCTGATCCTCACGCCCCTTAAGGACGCCGTGGCGGAGCTGGGGGATGAAGGACTGCAGGTTCACCGGTCGTGGTGGGTCGCCAAGCGCGCGGTCAGCGAACCCGTCGCCCAAGGCCGCAACCTTTATCTGCGCCTGTCCAATGGCCTTGAGGTCCCCGTCAGCCGCGCCTCCGTGGCCAAGTTGCGCGCCGCGGGGTGGTTGGGGCCCGGTTAGCGGCCGACTCGTCGCGGTCTGGCTTACTCCGCGGCGTCCCGCGCGAAGATGACCGTCACGCGGACGCCCTCGCCGGGCGCTGAATGGGACTCGATGCGCGCCTTGGCGTTCTGGCGTAGCGACTGAACGAACATGCTGCTGAGTTCACCCTTGCGAGGCCATTGCGCACCTTCGGGAAGACCGACGCCATCGTCGCTGACGGTGAGGCGACATCCGGCGTCGTCCACCAGGCTTCGCAGGCTGATGGTTCCGCCCTCGCGGCCCTCGAAGGCGTGCTTGAGGGAATTTGTGAGGAGCTCATTGACCAGGAGGCCCGCCGGCATGGCGACGTTGATCGACACGGGCCAGGTGTCCACCTGAAGATCGAGGTGGATCCCCTCGGGGGCGTGAGCGTGCATGACCGCCGAGGCGACCTCGCTCAGATAAATCCCCAGATCGATGGTGTCGGGTTGGCCCTGATCGGAGAGGGCGCGGTAAAGAATCCCCAAGGCTTCGATCCGTCCCGCCAGGCGGCCAAAATGGTCGAGGGAGGCGTTCTCCCCCATGTTCCGCGCCTCGGCGCGGATCAGGGCGGTGATCAACTGCAGATTGTTCGCGACCCGGTGTTGCAGCTCTCGCAGCTGAAGATCTTTCTCGCGGAAGCGCTTTTGAGCGTCCGTCATGTCCGAGTCCCGTCGCGCCACGGCGGTGGCGAGGGAGATCAGCCGGAAAGAGGGTTCGCCATCATCGCCCGGGATCACATTGGACCAGGCGTCCACGTCGATGGCGCCGCCATCGGTCTCGAAGGTGAAGACGCCGATATAGTCTTCGTCCTCGGCTATGGCCTTGCTGAGAGGGGGACCGTCATCGGCCTGGCCTTCCAGGGCGGACCAGGGCTTGCCCTCCAGATCGGCCAGGGGCTGACCTGTGAGAGCCTCGAACTCCGGATTGGCGTAAATGATCTGCTCGGCGGGGCTGAGTTGCGCCACCGCCACGGCGAAGGGAACGTGATCCAGGAACTGGCGGAAGTGGTCGCCCTGGAGCGCATCGGCCAGCTCGGTTGTGAGCGACGGGTCGGCGGGCGAATCCTTATCCGCCATGCCGCGCCATCATCGACCGAGCCGCCTCATGACCGACCCCGCCCATCCCCTTGACCTTAAGCGCGCCGAAACAGCCGCAGGATCAGCAAGAAAACGACCGCCCCAATAGTGGCCGTGATGATGGCTGAGATCCATCCGCCGCCGATCCCGATATGAAGCGCGCCCGCCAGCCACCCACCCACGAAGGCGCCAACGATTCCGACGATGATGTCTCCAATCAGTCCAAATCCGCCGCCCTTGACGAAGGTCCCCGCCAGCCAGCCGGCGATGGCGCCGATGATCAGCCAAGCAATCAAACCATGGTACATCCAAACGGTCTTTCCGATTTGAGTTTGCGACAGGACTCGGGACTACTTCCCTGAGCCAAGCGCGATAGACGATAGGGCACGAAGACGCCGTGGGCGTCAGCCAGAGCTACCTGCAGTAGCGGTGATGGTGATGGTAATGGCAGTGACGGTGGTGGTCGTCTGCGGCGGCCGAGGAGGCCAGGGCTCCGAGGGTGATGGCCGCCAAGACCGCGAAGATCATCGACTTCATTTGTTTATCCTTCACAAGAAGATGCGGGGACGAACGACGATCGACCCCCGCCGTTGGTAAGTTCTAAAGATCAGCCGCCGCTCGCGATCACCGAGGCAATGATGCCGGTGGCGGCGGCTGCCAAGATATAATTTCCGTCTACTTGGCGCCACTCATAGCCGCGCGGTGGCGCGCGCAGGTGGTGGGAGCGATAGTCCACTTGCTGGCCACGGCTCCAGTCCGCAGGGGCGATCCGCGCGCCTTGTCGCCACTCAGGGTGATCGACATGGGCGGCGGGGCGAGCTGCGTCGCGATGATCGTCCGGGGCGGCCATGGCGCCAGCGGCCATGAGGGTAAGGACCGAAGCCGCCACGGCGAAAACAAAGTTATTCATTACCAGTCTCCAAGAGCGCCGACGATGCCGAGTCTCAACGTACAAGAGCGGCTTTGGTTCCCCCGCGCCGCGCTTTCGGCGAGCGCCCTGTATGACCGCATGGGACTCGGCTAAGCCCAATTGGCAGGGGTTGATCAGCGAGGCCGTAACCAGCCATGGGTCCGAGGAGGAATTCCCTGATCGTCGGGGCGATGCTGCTGGCCGTGATGCGGGTCGGGTCACCACGCGCGCTAGCCGCCCCGACACCCCCTTTCGCCGTGGAAGAGGCCACGATCACCCAGGCGCGCGAGGCCATGGCCGAAGGGAGACTGACCTGCCGGCAGCTCGTTGATCACTATTTGGCCCGCATTGCCGCCTTTGACAAAGCGGGGCCTCGTATCAACGCCATCGTCACCCTCAATCCAGATGCGCAGCGGCGGGCCGATGAACTTGATCGGCGGTTCGCCGTGTCGGGCCTGACAGGGCCGCTACATTGCGTGCCACTGATTGTGAAGGATAACTTTGAAACCAAGGGTCTGCAGACTACCGACGGCGCCCTGGCGTTCGCCGGCTATCTACCTGACGAAGACGCCACGGTCGTCGCCCGCGCCAAGGCCGCCGGCGCCATTGTTCTCGCCAAGTCAAACATGGCCGAATGGGCCTTGAGCGCGGTGGAGACGGTCAGCTCCATCCTGCCGGGCTACACCCGCAATCCCTATGATCTGGATCGCTCCACGGCGGGCTCCAGCGGTGGTACGGCCGCGGCGGTTGCGGCCAATTTCGCCCTTGCGGGGTTCGGCAGCGACACGGGCGATTCCATTCGCGGGCCGGCCTCTCATCAGGCCCTGGTGGGGATGCGCCCGACGTTGGGCCTCACCAGCCGCGCCGGAGTCTTTCCCTTGGATCTTCGCCAGGATGTCACCGGGACCTTGGCCCGCACGGTGGAGGATGAGCTGGCGATCTTTCAGGTTATCGCCGGGCCAGACCCCCGCGACCCGGCGACCGCCGTCGCGGGCGATATTCTACTGCCCGATATCAAACTGGACCCTGACGCGCTCAAGGGCGCGCGGATCGGTGTTCTGCACGAGGCCTATGACCGTGACACCGCTGATCCCGAGGTCATAGCGATTTTCCGGCGCTCTCTGGAGGAACTGCGCCAAGCGGGCGCGACCTTGATCGATCCCGCCGAGGTGGAGGGTTTTGGCGACATACATCACCCGCCGGTCGATCCGCCCTGCATGGGGTTCAAATATGATCTGAACGCGTTTCTGGCCGCGCGCGCGGGAAAGGTTCCCCTGACCACCCTTAGCGCCATCATCGCGTCTGGAAAGTTTCACCCCTCCGTCCAGCGCCGGCTGGAAGAGGCCGACCGCGCGGCCTCCAATGGACCGGACTCGGCGCCCTGCCAGGCCGATGAGGCCTATCGCGCGCGGCTCCGCGTCGCCGTGAACAAGACCATGGACGATCTGAAGCTCGACGCCTTCGTCTATCCCACCTGGAGCAATCCTCCGCGCCTGATTGGCGATCTCAACACCCCGGCGGGGGATAACAACCAGCTCTTCGCTCCAGTCACGGGCTTTCCCGCGATCACCGTCCCCATGGGCTATTCCCGCGGCGGGACGCTCCCTGCAGGCCTCAGCTTCTATGGCCGCGCCTGGTCCGAGGCGCTCCTGTTTCGCTATGCTTATGCCTATGAGCAGGCGACGCACCACCGCCGGCCGCCGACCGCCGCGCCGCCCCTTCAATGAGGTCCCGATGCGCAAAGTCTGAGGCGATTCTCAATACAGCGCGGCTTGCTCCGGAGTAGCCACATCAATGCCAAAGGGTGCGAAATGCTTGGTGTTGTGGGTGAGGATCACGAGGTTCTGGGCTTTAGCGATACCGGCCATGCTCGCGTCCGCCATGCCCGGGGCATGTCCGACCGAAATCGCCTTTGCCTCCAACTGGCCGCCGAGGGCCGCCGCCACAGGGTCGATCGGAATGATTTTATCATCATAGGCAGCGAGGAGGCCCGCGAGCCAAGCCTTGAGCCCCGCGGCCTTAGCGGTCGCCCCTTTGTGCTCCAGCAGGGCTATCCCCTTTTCGATCTCGTGAATCGCCACCACCGATAGGAACACCCGGCCTTCGCTGTCCACCCGCTCCAACCATTCCACAAATTGTGGCGAGGCCCCGGCCTGCGCGGGCGATAGCGTGGAGATGACATTGGTGTCGAGCAGATATCCGTTCAAAGCTCGACATCCCGGGAGGGCGCCGCGTTACGTTCGAACTCGATCCCGGGAAACGTCCTTAGGTAAGCGACCAGTCCCACGCGCTTACGCGCCATCTCCCTCCGAGCAATATCCGCCGCTTCAACGGAGACCAGCGCGGCGACAGGTTTGCCATGGCGCGTAATCGTCACGAACTCGCCTCGGATGGCGCCGTCCACGAGGTTGGAAAAACCGGCCTTGGCGTCCTTGAGATTGATCGTCAGCATTTAGGGCCATCAAGAATGGTCACAAGTGACTACAATATGCAGCCACAATAGCGAATTCAAGCCTCAAGCCCTCGGATGAGCCTCTGCGTAGGCGGCCATGAGCCGCGCCGCGTCCACCGCCGCATAGCGCTGGGTTGTGCTGAGGGAGGCGTGGCCCAACAGTTCCTGAATCGCCCGCAGATCGGCCCCGGCGCCCAGCAGATGGGTGGCGAAGGCGTGGCGCAGGGCGTGGGGCGTGGCCCGGTCGGGAAGCCCAAGGG
>Ga0116231_10014915_pt1 | contig 10244 bp, 4 predicted proteins | sample S1TSphgellanicum_2_FD_89695 | JGI IMG/M metagenome (GOLD analysis project Ga0116231, IMG submission 89695) | Host-associated microbial communities from peat moss isolated from Minnesota, USA - S1T2_Fd - Sphagnum magellanicum MG | ecosystem: Host-associated > Plants > Peat moss > Unclassified... | reverse complement strand
TTTTTTTTTTTTTGTTTTTTTTTTTTGCAGTGTGAGGACAAATCATACCACTTTTCAAGATTCTTAAATTAATAAATTTCTCATCCATCTAACCTTAGCTAACCTTTGATATGGCGTCATTTTGTTTTGCAGAAGCTCACTTACCTTTTATTATTAAATTATTATTTTTGAAATAAAGAAGGGATTTAATAGAGCTTCACCCACTCTACCAACCTTGCAAAGTGCATACCACATTTGTGTAAACACATGGTGATGGAACTGTAGGGCATAAACTTAGGCTGGAAAGTGCATTATATACTCTGTGAACACATGCAGACATCACTAGAGGCCATAACCGGGGGTCACCTTGTGACCCAAAACCATGGTTACATAGAGCCAAACCCTAATTACATTAACAAATAAAATTGAGGCGGGTCTTTACAAAAACTACATGGTTTTAGCACTCTCTCCCTTATAGACAAAGCCAACAATAAAACATCTTCAAGTTTTGTGAGATGATTAAGTTCATAACAGATATAGAGAACTCACACCAATAACTTACATTATACTCTATTAAAAAAAAACAAGCACAAAATACCAAATGATTTGCTAATGAGCAAATCGTGAGCAATCTATCTAATAAGTTGCCGATTTTGTGATGTTATGCGATCATGATGCATTTTCAAGTAGATCATCAATAATAGTAAACAGATGCTTGATAAATTCCTACCTAAAATGCAACCAAAAAAAAAAAAAACTCATGTAATAATTTAACCATGAGAAATGTGGTGCCACCATATGGGTGTGTTCCATAAAGAAGAACCCACTACTAATTAATATGCAAAGATTTGTTGGTGTCCAAATTTATTGGTTCCACAAACATGTGAAATTGGTATTTTTGAACCCAAGAATGTAGCAGGTTAATCAAAGAAATCTTACATTATTGACAAATTCCATCATGAGGATGAGCAGGTGGCTATATGGCAAAACCCATCAATGGTGTAGGAAGAAGTGAAATACAAGCTCTTCATTTACTAGGGGTATTTAGATCATCTATTTGATGATCAACTATATGATGAGCATGCAACATGAATGAGAGAAAAACATTGAACTCCAACCTTATGGATGACTTATTGTGAACATTTTAATTATATCATCCAAAAAAAGGATGGCTTGAAGAATTGGTTGTTTCCCATCCAAAAAGGATGGCTTAATGAATTGGTTGTTTCCCACAAGTCCTTTTACAAGACAAGGATCTCTTACATGTGTCATTCCAAGGGAAAATTTTGTACTTCTTCTTCACATCAAAGGATTTTTGAATTTCAATAACTTCATAATAAATGTGGATAGCTGATAAATGATTTCTGAATCTCATCAGCAACAACCACAACAAAGGGGCGTGCCACACTGTGGCCTTGCCATTTACATTAAAAAGTATCTTAAGGCAAAAGAAGAATTATGGAAACTCAAATGTTTCACCATGTAAAAATATAATGCTCAAAAAATCCTCTAAAAGAAATCAAAATCTTTCAAGTTATCATAACTCTATAGCTAATCTCAAGTTTCAACACAAGCCAAAATATCATCTTTTGAAAATTCTCATATAAAAATAGACCTATTACTTAGGGGCCAAAATCCCTTAAGCTACTATACTCTATAACAAATCTAAACACAATATCCTTGCCTACCAAGGCAAGACCAACAAAACCCAAACAAATAACATCCATGACATGCATATTGCAGCTTGAGAAAGTGGTAGGGAGGGGGGCAGGGTCCAAAGGGCTTGGTTTTCACATGTAGGGTCAGGGATCATCTCCATGAGGGGGGGCTTCACAGGTTGCTTGCTGTTGTGAGTGGTAAAAAGGTCACATAACAAGGGTAAGGAGGGAAAGCATTCTTAATACATGTACTAGTTTGAACCCGTGCCTAATGCACAAGTGTGTGTGTATTTGACGGTACATATTACAAAATTACAATTACAAACTACATTTTCAAAACCTCTTTATATACAACATTTTGCATGTATCCATCTTGGTCGTTGAAAATTTTGATGTTTGCATTGCTTGTGACCTGTGAGATAGCAACATATAGTTGACCATGGGAATAAACCGGAGACGACAAATATATCTTAATGTTGTTCAATGTCTGACTTGGACTCTTGTTGATTGTGATCGCAAATGCCATTCGAACAGGAAATTGACGACGACGCAAAACAAATGGCCAATCAATCCCAGAGGGGGACATGATGATGCGGGGTATGAACACACGTTTGTCGACATTGTTCCCTGTGATGATTTCTGCTTCAATGACACGCTGACCCAATCTCTTAACAATCAACTTCGTACCATTGCACAATCCTATTGATTGATTGAAATTGCGCAACAAAAGGATTAACACGCCCATTTTGAGTTCTAGCTTATGATTTGCGATATCGCTAAATTGTAAAGTGTTTAGAAATTCCACCGAATACAATGAATTCATTGAAACTCTTGCAGTAGCATTTGCACCCTCTTCTGTCAGAGTCAAAGAATTTGCGTTCAGGTACATGTGCAATTCTTCAGATAGCGATTCTAGAATTGCATTGTTGACTTCATTAACGTCAGTATTTTTGGGGGCTAGAATGTTGCATTGCATAAAATACATGGCATCTCCAAAATGGTGTTGGTGACCAAATAGATGGTTCGAATTAATCCTCTTAAGCTGCAATCTTCTACTGGTAGCTTCATATGGGACGAAATCTTGATCCAATCTAGATCGACACCTTCTTCTTCTGTAATAGCAGGAAGACTACTATCTCCAACATTCAACACCCATTTGGCAAACTCTCGCTGTTCTTCAAAATTGGTTGCCATGATTCGCATGTTGATATGAAGACGAAGAATTGTAACATGCTGCCAAAGATGCAATTGAGGCAACAAAGCACTGACAATGTCTTCTCGGTTGCCTATGCATCATCCAATTGCATCAATTCACGCAAGGTCGAATTAATAGTTTCGAAAGCTCGGCGATGCATCATTGGTGCCTCATCCCAAATGATCAAATCAGCTTTACGCACCAACTTGGCCACTTTCATCTATTGTGTGATGTTGCAAGTCTACTCATCGTGCAGATCAATTGGAATCTTGAATGGGTGGTTTTGCCGCCCAGAAGTAGCAAAGATGCAATTCCTAATGAGGCAACTACAAGCATGATTTTGCCTTGCCCTCGTAGATGGGACAAAAACATTGTCTAAACAAATGTTTTACCAGTTCCACCACTGCCATACACAAAGAACAATTTGCATTCTTTGTTTGTCACAACATTCAAAATAATTTTGTATGTGCTACGTTAATCATCATTGAGCCTATCTTCCTACTACGTTATCATCTTTGGAGAAAACCTTCATTTCTTTAAGTTTGCTTGCTAGCTAGCTCTGGAGAATGGAAGCATTTAAATATCAACTATAGACATTTCACCCTTTCATTTGTATGTTGTTCCATTTTCGTTGAGTGTTTCGTCTCCAATCTTCGCTTTCGTCACACGCTTCTTCTCATCACCAAAATACACATACCTTTATAACAAATACATTTAGATTTAAAATAAAACTTAATTATTAACATACACAAATTGATCATATTCGAACAAATGCACCAATGCAACATAGATATCAAAAGCATATTGGACACTTCATAAAAAAAATTATTGTTTATTAGATTACCAAATTTTATGCCACATTTTGTCTTGTCATAACATGTATTTTTATGTTTTTGGCTAAAATATTCTTGAACCATGTATAGATAGAAATCTGACATTTTTCCTTTTTAAAATTTTTTTTTGGCTATTGAAAATATTTATGTATGGCTAATTATTCATGTGGATCATCACCACTTTGGCTGCATTACAAAATTGACCGAAAGAAAACAAAAAAACACATTACATGTGGTCATGTGTAAATATTATTCGTCATACATGGTGATTATTTATGCACCGTCCACAAGCAAGCAAGCAACCAGCACATGGAGGATGATGATGTATCTAAATAGGGACATGGATGGAGGGCCATTCCTGGTTTATTTTATAAATAAAAAATTTCACTGGCCAAATAACTTGGAGGCCATTTCACTCACCAAGTTGGGCATTTGGGAAGTAGCTAGCTGGGAGAGCATTACATGATGGATAAATTTCCTTCCCATTCTTGGTGGGCAGAAAGCTGCAGTGTCAGACTCAGTAGAGGGATGGTGTGCAGCCGGCAACCTCGGAGCTTCCAGGGTGTCAATTCGCATGGATGACTAGATGGATGGACGGATGGATGATGAGACAAATGAATGAAACGATGCTTCACATCACGACGTCCTTTACTATACCTGTATACGTAAGGTGGGAGGGATCTTACACCTATAAACCGCACACTAATTTCCTTCCTTCCCACTCTTAAGGAGTAGGCATAATATCTCTCTTCTTTTCGAGGAGGGATGGATATTCATGGATATGCATCATCATACACCTGTAGACTACTCTTCAAATACATGCAAGAATTTTCTCCAAGTCTTTAAGTTGTTTGGGGACAAGGCAATAGGGGTGGTCAATTAGATTGAATTGCCAAAGCCCAACAAAAAAAAAAGCCAAGTATATGGTAAAAACTTAAACTTGCTATGCATTATTACTCCTCTGAGATCTCTCTAGCTCTCTCTCTCTCTCTTTTGTTTTTCATCTTTGGTTGAAAGTTTAATGTGATCTATAAACTCTACAAAACATTCAAAGATATAGAGAGAAAGAGAGTTCAATTCATTGCACAATTGTTAAAAGAGAGAGAGAGAGAGAGAGAACAGTTGAATTCCCATGACGGCTGGAATTGATTTCTGAGTGCAACAAGAGCAATAAATCCACATGAAATCAACCCACCCAAATGTGGCTCTAGTGAACCAGCAGCAGCACCCCAGCAGCCCACCATGAAAGTAAGATGGTGAGTACCCTAAACCCTAAACCTAGTTAGGAAGGAGACAGTTTTTTTTTTTTGGTTAAGTTCCAGTTCCCTAGTTAACCATGGTGATTACCTGAGTTGCTTTTATTAACTACCTACCAACTAGCAATTTGCAAGTGGGCTGTTAGTAGGTAGGTAGTAAAAATACAGCCCGTCCCTATTTTGTGAAAACTAAAAAGCCATCTATTTTTACCTAGTAGTTACTAGTTACTAACTTACTTTCTTACCTATCTATCACTCGTCTATACAACCCACGTCTCACAGAATGGGTTACCAATATGAAACCAGATATTAACTCAATTCAAGGTTCATCCACAACTAACCCAAAACTGGTTGAAACCTGAACTGGCTTTTAATTCTACAAGCTTTCCAAACAGATGATTGAACCTCAAATTCATCCATGGTGCCCATATGGCTGTTTATGAGAAGTCATGTAGAAATGTAAACCAAGAAGACTAACAAAGTTCTAAGTGGAAGGAAAAAGTTTTTTTGAAAAAAAAAATTTAATTAAAAAAAAAAACAAGTGATTGTGCACTTCGGTTCAAATAGATGCAAATCTCATCCACTTTTGTTCAAATAGATGAAAACCTCATCCACTTTCGTTCGAATGGATGAAAACCCTAGTTTCAAATGTGTACTCCTTTGAAGGGGGTGCTGGGTAGGGGTAGGTACCTATTGGGGGGTGGGGGAAAGGTAGGGGATTGGCGGCTCTTAAACGACCTGCAAAAATTGAAGAGATTCATCGGACGCCCCAAAATTTCATTCACTCACCTCAATTAAATACAAGCCGTCAGATGACGTCAGGAATCAAAAATTAATCTGCATTGATTAGAAGTAGCCTAAGGAGGTTAGTAAAAAGCAAAGTAAGAATTAAATGGAACTCAGATTCGTAATAATACTAATTAATTAGAAACTCAGATTTTGAAATTTTTTAGAAATTGCAAAAGGCATAATAATTTTGAAAGTGTAAAAAACAAATTCTAACACAACATTAATTTAATATTGTGTAATTTGTTTGTACAAATTTTCAGATTGGCAAATGTGAAAACACAATGTTTTCTTCAAGTTGGAATATATATGCAGGACTTGTAATTGCATGAAATTTCAAAAAATAAAAATAAAATCATTGAAAATCATTGAACTTCACTGAAAGAATATAAATGTAAATATTATATATATATATATTTGAAAATTTCAAAACCTATAGTCTTGAAGTTTCAAAAAGTATTAAGCCACAAACACACTTGATCATTAACCCTGAAATCTCATCATCTTCGAAATCATCCTCCATGTTTTGAATATCCTCTTCTAACATGCCATGGGCATCATCAAAAAAAATTTGTGCTTCGAATCATCCCTTTCACAAATTGTTAAAACATTAAGATCCAACATGTGTAGAAAGCTCAAAAGAACCTAACTTGAGATGCTAGAAGCTTCTTTCTTGCCCTAAAATCAAATCTAGCCAACTCTTGGTTGTGGAATTTGATATCCATAGGATACAAGATGCACAAAAAGTTCATGGATTTTCTTTGATATTTTAAGGCAAGCCCAATGGTCCCACTACAAACCAGCCTTGTTAAGATTGTTTGAAGAATCATTTGGAGACCCCATGTTAAAGAGTTGTTGTAATGAACAACATCAATGTTGCAAGGAGAGCCTTACCTTTCTTCATCATCAACTCCAATCTCCCACCACTCTAATTATGCTTTTATGAACACAAAACATAGCAACACACAATATTTATTATAGTTGAATTTTTACTTGAACACACAACAATGTGCAAACACTAATAAACACAAAGAAACACACAAAACATTCAGGCTTTTTCCACATGTTTCATTCAAAGAAATGTGCACTACATTTGATCCACTTGAACTTTTGGCACAAGTTTTGTTCCAAGTGGTTTTGTTATGAACAACAAACAATATTTAAGCTTCTACCTATTTGAAGATGCAAGATTGAAGCAATCATTTGATTGCATAGAGTACTTAAACTAGAGCCCTACACACTTTACAAGGTCTTGTCAAAACATTTGTGAGGCCATGAATATTTTTGCCATGTTGGCCCACCATTGGGGTGCACAAAAACCCACATTGGATCCCTAAACTCTGAATGTGGCATTGGCATGTTCTTATAATAACACAATTAGTAAATTCAATTGACAATTTGCTTTTATGAAAACAAAAGGTTCCACCTTGGTACGTTATGTTGTAAGTCCTCTAACTTCCACCTCGCATTACCTAGTTAATTATTTATGAAAGTGGGTAAGTACCATAAATAAGTAGATAGGAATGTAAATGGTTATTATGTGGGCATATACATAGGTAAGACACTTGGTAATTGTTAAAGAATGGTAGATATCAATGTTTTTTTTTCTAAATTTCTTTATGTAGCCTAAGTGATGACAATCCATAGGTAGATGTAAAATAAATCGTAATCATTGTTCAGAAAATTAACAAAATCTAACTTATATAAACAAACAAGATGTGGAGTATGAATGAACCTTCTATATTCAAGCTTACACATTGAAAACCAAATATACAAATTTGATGGGTTGTTTCTCATTTACATCAATGGAAACCTTCCGAAATCACTTGATTTCTGATTTTTTGATTTTTAATTCGTTTTTGGTGAAATTTCAATGATACATGTGAATGGTTTATGATAGTGTTGGGCAATTTTTTACTTTTATGAAAAACCTTTAGTTGTGGTACTAATTCCACACATAAATGAAATCATGAATGTAGTTTTAAGTTTAGTTTTTCAAAAAACTAAATTTCAATTTCAATATTGAAAACCAACTTTAATTTTAGATAACCCCAATTGAAATTGGCAATTAATAGTTGATTAACCTTTGGTTTTTAAAAAAATTTAATCAAAAAAATTAGTTTCAATTCCACACATAAATATAATTGGAAACCTAGTTTGTAAAATGTTTTGATTTTGATTCCAATTCAGGAACCAATTCCAGAAACTAAACCCAATTTCAATTTAATTTTTATGAATTGTTAAGTGTGTTGTTGAACTATTTCATTATGTCTGAGTTAGTTAAGGATAAACTAAATTAGTTTAGTTGTTTGGGTTTTTATTTCAGATCAATTCAAGTGTGAACAAGATTAATGATATTATGTGGATGTGATATAATTTCAATTTTTATGATTTCAAATCACTTTTAATGACTCAAAATGGTCATTTACCTATAAAAAAAATAGGAATCCAAACCCAACATTTCCACACATGCAAATGCAAAAACTAATACCATGCATATAAACACATAAAAAACTTGTATTTGAACATGGTGGATCATTCAAGGTATTTTCATATTATGTTTTGTATGTGTGATGACAATGATAGTTATAGGTGCCAACATAGGAATGCACGACAAAATTGAAACTAGAATTGACAATTTTAACCCGCCAAATTGAATATTAGTTGGTTAGTTTTTGCATATAAAATGCCTTAAGTGGTAAAAACCTATTAAGAAATTTTTAATATTTTCACAAGTTTTTTTAAATGCAAGTTCAAATTTTAAACTTTGAAGTTTTGATTGTGGCACATTTTTTGAATTTGATTAAAAAAACAAGGTTTAATTACATGTAGACTAAACACACTAAAGGTAGGATATTGTTCAAGTATGAAGGTTTAATAAATCAAAATAAAGATTGTATAAATTTAAAATTTGACAACAAATTAGATTGATCAATTAATTTTGATATTCAACCTATTTGCCCAATTCTTTTAAAACGTTCAATTCACCTTCCTAAAAAATTTGAACTTGTGTTCAAAATTGTTTTTTCACAATTTTGGTTTGTGTTATGATTCTAACAAAAGGATATTTTCAAGGTTCAAGGTGCAATTCTTGTGTCAATTCCACCAAAAGAATGTTTATTTGTGTCCATATTTTAAAAATGTAAACTTAAGCATAAACTTGGAGTAATTTTAACACTATAAACCAAAGAACATGCCAACATTATTTTATACAGATAATTAATCACCATTGTTATTTACGTGACAAGAATATTGTGAAAATGTGTTTCCTATCCACACATCATCCATCTTATATTGTGCCCTTTTGATGCTTAATTCACTTTGGTTCATTTTGAGGAATTGTTACCAATGTTAACTATGAATTGTGAGTTTGTTCTTTTTGCAACTTCAAGGACATAACAGTTACAACTAGTAAGTACTGAATGTGACTTGTTAACTTTATAAATGTTTAAAATATTCAATATATCCTATTGAAGGTTTTAAGGTGGTTTTAAGTTATAGAATTGACCACCACTACAAATTTGATATTTCCCACCACAATGACCTATTTGTGTTAATTAATGACTTGAACACACCCTAGGGGAAGCATTTTGCTTGAGTTTGTCCATAGAATTTGACCTTGCCCAAAAGACTCATTTGAAATGCATTCTCTAACAGAAAATGGTTGCAATTATTCTTTATTGTGCACCTTTTAGTTTTAGGCCATTTAAGACACAAACAAACTTAATTGTCCACCCATGGGTAAAAGTTTTCAAAATAGTTTCCAAGAATCATCTTAGTTGTTGGAAAACATTTTAAAGTTTTGTTTAGTAACACTTGCCATCCAAGGGTTCAAATTTATCCATAATAATTTTGAGGTTTATTTTTAATAGATTGGTTTTCACATTTTTCATAATAAACAATTATCATTGACCATTTTTCTAAAACATGATTTGATTTTTTAAACAAAAAAAGTAAACTATAAATTCTATTTATTTATTTCTTTTATTGATGCGGTGGAATGGATCTTCAAGATGTGTTCTTAAATGAATTCTCAACATAGTGTAGGAGAAGGATAAAAAAAAGGGAAAAATAATAAATAAATAAATTCAATAAAAAACGAAGTGAAAAATAAAATCATAAATTAAAAACCTAATACCATGTGGACTCCCTTAGGCCTAATAACTTCCCAAGGTATGACTATTAAATCACCAACAATTAATACCAAACTTACTTTTTTGTATACCTTTATAAGTTATCAAAAATGGCAATTTTCACAACCTTGGGGTGGGTTATTTTTTTTATTTAAAAAATTTTGTGAATCAAAATTTAGGGTTTCATAAGTTGGTTATTGGGTAAAAATGATAGTTCAATTAGTTTTATAATAAGATTATTTTTATTTAAAAAATCTAAATATAATTTATATATGATATGCATTTATAACATGTATTAGAAAAAAATACAAAAAAAAAAAAAAAAAAATGTTTTTAAGAAATTTTTAAAATAAATTATTTTTTGGAAAGATAAATTAATATTTTTTTTTTGGTTTAATTTTTTT
>Ga0116231_10014914_pt1 | contig 10244 bp, 10 predicted proteins | sample S1TSphgellanicum_2_FD_89695 | JGI IMG/M metagenome (GOLD analysis project Ga0116231, IMG submission 89695) | Host-associated microbial communities from peat moss isolated from Minnesota, USA - S1T2_Fd - Sphagnum magellanicum MG | ecosystem: Host-associated > Plants > Peat moss > Unclassified... | reverse complement strand
GAAAAGATTCAGCAGGCAGGGGGAAAGGCGGAAGCACGCGTCGCCGATGTCACGATTGAGAAAGATGTGATCGCTTTGCTCGATGAGGCAAGTACCAAAGCCAGCCTCGATCTTGTCGCCTATAATGTTGGTAATAATGTCGCCGTGCCTTTGCTCGATCTTTCGGCCGAGGTTTTCGAGACGGCTTGGCGGCAAAATGCTCTGGGCGGCTTCATCGTAGGGCGCGAGACGGTGAAGCGCATGCTGCCGCAAGGCCATGGCACTTTGCTTTTCACAGGCGCCACGGCATCGCTGCGTGCGCGTCCGCCTTTCACGGCTTTCGCCGCGGCTAAAGCCTCGCTGCGGGCTTTGGCGCAAGGCATAGCGCGCGAGTTTGGACCGCGCGGCATTCATGTCGCCCATGTGGTGATCGATGGTGTCATCGAAGGCGATTATGCCAAGCGCCAGTTTCCCGATTTCGTCAAAGCCAAAGGCAAAGACGGATTATTGAAGGTGGGCGAGATCGCGGATGCCTATTGGGCCTTGCACAGCCAGCCTAAAAGCACCTGGACGCATGAATTGGATTTGCGGCCCTTCAAAGAACCCTTCTGATAGATACACAGCCCAAGGAGACAGTAATGAGCATCACCAAGACCTTTCTTTATGCAGAGATCCAAGTGGCCATTCCATTCACGGATATCGACTGGCGCTCGATCAATACATCCATGTGGAAAGAGCCGGGTCTCAAAAGCAAAACATGGCTCGCTGGTATCAATACGAACACGATTGGCGGGTTCTATGAGTTCGACTCTCTCGAAAATGCGAAAGCCTATGCGGAGGGCTATCTCGCCGCCGCTGCGAAGCAGCTCGGCGGAAGCCTTTCGGTGAAGCTGTTCAATGGCGACATTACCACCGGCGCCAACCAGGGGATGAACTCTCCCTTTTACCAGCGCGCGACGGTGGACGCCTAAAGAACTACAGACGGGCGTGGAGGGTGCCTTTGCGCCCTCCGTCTCCTCAGCGGTTCGAAGGTTCTGCCCGAAACCTGCCTATACCAGGGTAGCACTTTTTCTTCATTGTCTTTAAATTTCGCGCATCACTTTTAGCTTCCCGTAAGCGGAGAGGAGACGGGCGTGATCCGTGAGATTTTAAAGATGGGCGATCCCCGGCTTTTGCGTGTGGCGAAGCCGGTCGAGGATATTCATGATCCTGCTTTGAAAGTTCTGATCGCCGACATGTATGAGACGATGCACGCTGCGAATGGCGTGGGGTTGGCGGCGCCGCAGATTGGTGTGGATCTGCGCCTGATGATCTTCGGCTTCAACGAGAGCCCCCGCTATCCAAATGAGCCGCCGGTGCCGGTCACGACATTGATCAACCCGTGGCTCGAGCTGTTGACCAGCGAGACCGAGGAAGGATGGGAGGGTTGTCTCTCAGTTCCCGGTATGCGGGGTATGGTCCCGCGCTCTACGCATATTCGCTATGGCGGCATCTTAGAAGATGGCAGCGCGTTCACGCGCGAGGCCAAAGGGTTTCACGCGCGGGTTTTCCAACACGAGTTTGATCATCTCGATGGGGTGCTCTATCCGCGGCGCATCCAGGACCTGACGAAGTTCGGCTTTATCGAGGCCTTGTTTCCAGAGAGCGAACTCGCTGCTCTGGAAGCGGATTGAAGGGAGCGCCGCTGATCATTCATTCCTGCCTGTGCCGGGAGCAATGGCCTTTTCATAGAAGCGCTGGTCAAAAAGCCCCTCAATGCTTGGCGCTTCGGTCAGCGCGCCGAGCTTAACTTGATAGGCAAGCAGCGCTTTCGTCGAGTCCAGGATCGCTTGCGGATCGGCGACGAAATGCACAGCGGGTGACGAGAGAGATTTACGGATCGTTGCCTGATCGACGATGCCTTTTGAGAGCGCGGCCTCGATAGCCGGGACAGCGCGATCCGGCGTCTTCTGTACTTCGCCGATCGCGCGCACAATGCCGTCGACGATGGCCTGCACGGCTTGCGGATGGGCTTCGAGGAAGGGGCCATAAACGGCGACAACGGTTCCCGGCTGCCCCGGAAACAGCTCTTCGCCTGATGCGAGAAGTGCGATCTCGGGGTTACGCTGCTGAATGATCGTCAAAGTCGGCTCGCGCACGGTAGCCGCATCGACGGCGTTGGCGAGGATAGCCTGCTGGGTCGCATCAATGCCGATGGGCACAATCTGAACATCCGCCGGATTGGCGTGCACAGCTTCGCGCAGCCAATATTGCAGGTTGGCGGCGGGCACTGAGCCCGGCGGCTGCGTCGCGATCTTGGCTGGCCGGCCCGTATCGGTATGAAACTGCTTAAAGGCGGCGGCCGCCGAAACGCCCGGCTTGAAATAGCCATGCAGCTTGGCACCGGCGACCAGCACATTTTCATCGATCGCACTCGCTGTGACGACGCGGAAATCGATGCCCTTGCTGCGCGCGACAGCGAGCGGCGCGATGCCTGCCACATAAAGATCGATGCCGCCGCCCGCCGCCGCCTGAATGATATTTGGTCCCGACTCGAACATGACAGTGGTCAAATCGAGCCCTGCTTCGCGGAACCAGCCTTCTTTATCGGCGATAAAAAGCGGCGAAGCACCGATGACCGGAATGACGCCAACGCGGACTTTGAGCGTTTCTGCCTGGGCAAGACCCGCCGTCATCAAGGCCGGGATCAATGTAACGATAAGACCGAAGCGGCCGAATTTCATGAATGGCTCCGATTCCACAAACGCGGCATTCGCCCCATGCGTTTCAATTGAGTTATGATATAGATCCCGTCGTATTTAATTCACGATGTCAATTGGATATAGAGTTCAAACGGGCTTCTTGACCCATAAATAGAAATGAAATCGCGTGCCATCTTCCCCCGACGAGAACGAAGACCGTGCCTCAAAGCTGAAAGCGCGGCTTGGTACCTATGTGGCCCCGCGCGGTCTCTACGCAAAAACGAAACCTCTTCCTTTCGCGGGGACGCTTCGATGCAATTTCGATCGCTTTGAGGCCGGCTCCTGGCAGGAGATTCTGCTTGATTATGAGGTGGGCGCGGGCGGCATAGCCGACGGAGCCACGTTCAAGGTCACGTTCAAATTCTATTCGGATTGGGCACCGTTCCAGACAGCCGATCCGGCTGCTGCGAATTACCTCTCGGCAGACTATCAGGCAGGCCCTTTGGCTCAGGGACAGTCGCCAGCGACCGTCCAATATTTATCCGTCCGCTTCGATCAGAAGGGTCATGAGCGGCCGTTCCAAAAAGCGGTGATCGTCGATATCGTCGATGGCTATCTGAACGCCGGCGATCATATCGTCATCCGGCTTGGCGACAGGCGCGGCGGCGGGCCGGGCACGCGCATCCAAACCTTCATCGAAGATCATTTCAGGTTTCGTGCCTATGTCGATATTCTTGGCACATCGCGTTTCGTTGCCGTGCCGGGCGATGTCTCATTGCACATCGCGGCTGGTCCCCCCGCTCGCATCATTCTCAATGGGCCGCGCTTTGCCCGGCCCGGCGTCGCGGCGCCGTTCCATTTGTCCTTGCAGGACCGCTGGGGCAATATTGTGAGCGGCAGTGGCGTTGCCGTACAACTGACGGCGCATGGCGATCGTGGTGTGCTTCTGAGCCGCGAGGTCACCTTGCCTACGCAAGGCTGGGCCGCCGCTGCCATTGATGATCTGCCCTCAGACCATGGCGATCTGCGGCTCTTCGCAGAAGCGCCTCAGGCCCGCGACATCGCTCCCGCGGAGGCCTTTCTCTCGATCCTCCCGGATGCGCCCGCGCCCCGCGCGTTTTATGCCGATCTTCATGTTCATGCGCATGATACGGTCGGCACCAACAGCCCGGATTATAATGCGGCTTTCGCGCGCGACATTGGCGCCATCGATGTGTTTGGCTATACGGCCAATGATTTTCAAATCACCGATGCTAATTGGAACGATGGCGTCGCGGCTGTTACGGCCTTCAATGAGCCGGGGCGTTTTGTTGCCTATCCGGTGCAGGAATGGTGCGGCAGTTCGACCGCCGGCGGCGATCATAAGGTGATTTTCCTGGGCGAGGAGACGCCGGAGTTTCCCTATAACAGCAAGGGCGAACACAACCGCACGCTGCTCTGGAACGAAGATATGAAAGGCGGCTCGGCTGAGCTTGGCCGCTGGCCAATCGAGGAGCTTTGGGACGCTTATCTCAACAAGCCGGAAACGCATCTTGTCATTCCGCATGTCGGCGGGCGCCGGTACATTGCCGATTGGCATCATCCGGAGCTCGAAAGATTGGTCGAGATCGCTTCGTCCTGGGGGCATTTTCCGTGGCTTTATCAAGATGTGATCGAACGCGGCTATCAGCTTGGCGTTTGCGCCAATAGCGACGAGCATCGCGGCCGTCCCGCTGGCGGCCCGCCGGGCGTGCAAGTGTTTGGCGTGCGCGGCGGCCTGACGGGAGTTTTCGCTGAAACCCTCGACCGCGCGGCGATCGGCGCGGCACTGCGCGCGCGTCATACTTTTGCGACGACGGGCGAGCGCACTGCTCTGATCGTCCGCTGCGGCGATCATCTCCAGGGCGACGCTTTCGGCCACAAAGGGCCAGCCGATATCACCTATCGTTTTTTGGGCGATATCGGATGGGACGAACTCGCGGCCTTTGATCAAAACGGCTTGCTCTGGCGGCGCAATCTGCATGAAGAGGCAGGCTTTTCGGACCGGCTTATCCGCTTGCGCTGGGGCGGGGCGCGCATCAAGGACCGTTACCGCTGGGCAAGCTGGAACGGCCGCATCCGCGTTTTGAATGGAACGATTCACCGTTTTTCGGCGAGCGGATTCGAGCATGTCGAGGAAACGGCATGGCGCGCCGGACCAACCGACATCGGCTTTCGCTCGGAAACCTATGGCGATGCTGACTCCATCGAAATCGAGATGAGCAATCTCAAACATGCGCGCTTCATTGTCGAAGGTACGATCGGCGGTTTCGTGAAGGTTGGCGATCCGCGCAAGCCAGCGCCTTTTATTCATCAGCCTGAATTTCATTGGGAGATTTCTGGCGCGGAGCTGCTCGGCAAAGGCGAGTTGCGTCTCGATCTTGGCGGGACCGATCTTTTTCTCGCGCTTGAGCGTCTGACCGACGCGCCTTTGCCGCGCGATATTTCGGGCAGTTTCGCGGTTGAGCCGGTCAATGGCCCTTTCGGTTTCAGGCCTGTCTATCTATCCGGCCGCCAGCGCGACGATTCAAAGATTTGGTCCTCGGCGCAATTCATCACATTTTAAGGGCAGGAACAGATCGTTGAACCGCTATATTTTGTCCGCGACCGGTCTCGCGATTTTTCTTCTAATCTGGGAAGTCATTCCAGTCCTTGATCCAAGCGCGCGGGCACTTCTGCCTGTGCCGAGCCAATTGCCAGCGGCTTTCTTGCGTGAGGTCCAAAGCGGCATTTGGATCACCTGTGTCGGCGATAGCCTGTCGCATTATTTTTACGGTCTCATCACTGGTATTTTTTTGGGTGCTGGCATTGGCATCTTGACGGGCATGTACCGCAAACTGGAATTTGCGCTGAGCTGGGTGATCCGCACCTTGCGTCCCATTCCGGGCCTTGCCTGGATCCCCTTTGCCATTCTCTGGTTTGGTGTGGAGCAGCTAGCGGCGATCTTCATCATTGCCATCGGAGTTTTCTGGATCGTCTTTTTCGCGGCCCATGCGGCGATCCGGAGTGTCGATCGCGATCTCATTGAAGTGGCTGACGCCTTTGGCTTCACAAGCGGCTGGGAGAAGTTTGTAAAGGTGTTGTTTCCGGCGAGCTTGCCCGGCATTCTTGTCGGTGTGCGGACTGCGTTGGGGCAGGCCTGGATGGCTGTCGTCGCAGCCGAGCTTTTCGGCGTGCCCGGTCTTGGCCAGCGCATGAATCAAGCGGCGAGCCTTCTCGCGACAGACATCGTCGTTGTTTACATGCTGACGATGGCAGCTCTCTATGGCCTCGTCGATACCGGATTTCTGTTCGTGCAATCGCGCTTCCTGTCATGGAAAGTGTGAGGCCCATGGATCTTGTCATCGAGATCGACGGCCTGAGCCTTGCCTATGCACAGGATGGAGTTGTGACCGAGATCCTGCATGGTCTCGATCTCTCCATCGCGCGAGGCGAGTTTGTTGCAATCGTTGGGCCGTCAGGGATTGGCAAATCGACCTTGCTTCGTGTGTTGATGGGCCTTGCGAAGCCATCTTCCGGAACGGTCCAGGTTCACGCCGATCCTAAGTCGGAACGGGCTATGGCACTGGTGTTTCAAGACGCGCGGCTTTTGCCTTGGCGGCGCGTCATCACCAATGTGAGCTTTGGCCTCGAAAAGACCCAGCTCAGCAAGAGCGAGCGGCGGGAGCGGGCGATGAGCGTTTTGCGCCGTGTCGGGCTCGATAGCCTCGCTAATCGCTATCCGCATCAATTGTCCGGCGGACAAAGGCAGCGCGTGGCACTCGCCCGTGCGCTCGCCGTCAATCCTTCGATTCTGCTGATGGACGAGCCTTTCAGCGCGCTCGATGCTCTGACGCGCCAGGCTTTGCAGGACGAATTAATCCGCGTCTGGGATGCGTCCGGGAAGACAGTTCTTTTCGTCACGCATGATATTGATGAAGCCGTCTATCTCGCCGATCGTGTTGTCGCGCTTGGCGGCAGGCCCGGTGAGATCAAAGCTTCATTGCATATCGATGCGCTACGGCCTCGCGAGCGGGGGCATCACGCGTTGCAGGCCCATGCGCAGCGCGTCAAAGATGAACTCAGGGCAGAGGCCGTCGCAAGAGACGATTGGGTGATTTGAGGTGAAGGCGCGGAACAGGTTGATCACGGATTCTCTCATAGGGCGTCCATTCTGGAACTTTCAATCCCGCTGGACCTGAGATCACCGACACGTTCCTTGAAACCAAGTTTTTTCACGATGGCAGGAATCAAAATATAGGCCCAGTATTTCATTTTGAATGAAGGCCTCGGCCCAACAAAAGAAGGCGTGAAGGGATTGAGGCCAGACATCCTTGATGCGCATGACGGACATCGTCTCTAAATTGACTTGGCCATATACCTGCGCTTAAGGATAAAGGTGCGTGGAGGCCCGCATGCCGCAATGGACACCTGCTTCTCCTATCCATCGTTTTCTCGGCGGTTCCCCGCTGGCGGTTCTCGTTAAACTCATCTTCGTGTCGCTCGTCGTTGGAGCGCTCATGATGTGGCTGGACCTGCGTCCGATCGATCTGTGGCGCGGCCTCGAACGCTTCGTCAACCGGATCTGGTTTCTTGGCTTTGATGCTATTCGCGAGGCTGGTACGTATGTTTTAGCTGGAGCCATGATCGTCGTGCCAGTGTGGCTGGTCTCGCGGCTTCTCAATATGCGGCAGGGCGGCAGATAGAAAAGAAGCCAAGTCTGAATATGTCTGAAAAGAACCGGTCTTTAATGCCGCGCGACATCAACCACGCGCTGGTGGTCCGCCTTGCCTTGCCGATGGCGGTCGCACATCTGTCGACACCTCTGCTAGGCTTTGCCGACGCGGCGGTGATTGGCAGGCTGGGCGAGGCCTATCTTCTGGGCGCGATCGCGGCGGCGGCGGTCGTGTTCGATTTCACCTTCTGGGGCTTCGGCTTTCTGCGGATGGGGACGGCCAGTCTCACCGCGCAATCACTCGGCCGCGATGATGCGATGGAAGGCCGCGCCGTTCTGCTGCGCGCCATGATCATGGCGGGCGTCCTCGGCGTTGTGCTGATCGCTTTGCAAAGACCCATCGCCTGGATCGGATTTACTTTGCTCGATGCGAGCGGACCGGTCACTGGCGCGGCACGGTCCTATTTCGACATTCGCATCTGGTCGGCGCCTTTCGCGCTGGCCAATTATGCGCTGCTCGGCGTTTTTATCGGGCGAGGCAAGACCGGCATCGCGCTCGGCCTGCAGATCCTGATCAATGTTTCGAATATTATTTTCAATGTTTCGCTTGTCTATGGGCTGTCGCTCGGTGTCCGGGGATCGGCACTCGGCACCTTTCTGGCCGAAATCCTTGGTGTCATTGGCGGTCTTGTCACGCTGACGGCTTTTGACCGGCAATGGTTCGTAGTCGATCGCAAAATCCTGAAAGACCGCACCCAGATCTTCAAGCTGATGTCGATCAATCGCGATCTCGTCATCCGCACGCTCGCGTTGTCATCAAGTTATGCTTTTTTCACGGCGCAAGGCGCGCGTGGGGGTGACGTCATCCTGGCGGCCAATGCCGTCTTGATGAATCTTTATTTGATTTCCGCCTGTTTCCTCGACGGTTTCGCTACCGCCGCGCAGCAGCTCTGCGGACAGGCCTATGGCGCTGGCGATGGCGTCAGATTCCGTGCAGCGGTGCGGCTCACCATGATCTGGTGTTTGACCTTCGCCGCATGTCTATCGCTGATCGCTTATATCGGCGGGCATGCTTTCGTGACATTTGTCTCGACGAGCGATGCTGTGCGCGAAGCCGCCTGGTGCTATATTCCCTATGCGGCGGCGGCGGCCTTCTGCGGCGCTGCGGCTTTTGAGTTCGACGGTGTTTTCTTCGGCGCGACTTGGACGCGCGAGATGCGCAATATGATGCTCTTCTCGATGGTGCTTTATCTTTTGAGCTTTTTAGCGCTATTGCCTTTCGGCAATACGGGTCTCTGGCTGGCGTTTCTTTTCTTTTTGAGCGTGCGCGGCGTGACCCAATATTGGCTTTACAGGGGGCTGGTGAGAGAGACTTTTCCGCTCGCCCAATCCGCTGCGCCTGTACCGGTCGCATCGGCTAGCCGCGGATAATTTTTTTCCGTCAGAAGCTTCAAGAGCCCGCCTTTGATGGTGCCGGTCAGCCGCGGCCCATGAAAAACCAGTGCCGTATAAAGCTGAACCAGTGTCGCACCAGCCTCGACTTTGGCAAAGGCGGTCTCGGCGCTGTCGATGCCGCCCACACCGATGAGTGGAAATTGCCGCTCGGCCCGCAGATATGCTTCGGCCAGCATGCGGGTTGAAAGGTCGAACAATGGCTTTCCGGAAAGGCCCCCGGTTTCTGTCCGCGCTGCGCCACGCAGCGAAGCAGGCCGTGTGATCGTGGTGTTCGAGACAATCAATCCATCGATCCTCTTTGCACGCGCGGTTGCGATGATGGAATCGAGTTCGCTTAACGTCAGATCGGGGGCGATCTTTAAAAGCACCGGCTTGCGGCCATGAATCCCGGCCGCGCGATCTCGTGCATCGAGCACACGGGCCAACAGATCGTCGAGCGCATCGGCCGCTTGCAGATCGCGCAGGCCGGGCGTATTCGGTGAGGAAACGTTGATCGTGAAATAGGCCGCGACATCGGCGAAACGCTCGATGCCTGCCACATAATCCGCCGCTCGGTCCGCCGTGTCTTTATTGGCGCCGAGATTAATGCCGAGCGGCGCGGCGGTGCAAGGATGCGCGAGGAGCCTTCGATGGATGGATTCATGCCCTTCATTATTGAAGCCAAAACGGTTGATCGCCGCTTCGTCGGCCCGCAGACGAAATAAGCGCGGGCGCGGATTGCCGGCCTGAGGCCGTGGCGTGACAGTACCGATCTCGACAAAGCCGAAGCCGAGGCGTGCCATGGCCTCGGGGACCTGCGCATTTTTGTCGAAGCCAGCCGCGAGGCCGAGCGGGTTGCTGAAAGAGAGGCCGAAGGCCTGTACCTCCAGGCGCGGATCGTCTCGCTGCGGCGAAGCGAGCGGCAGCAATTGCATGGCCTTGATCGTCAGACCATGGGCCATTTCTGGATCAAGACGCAGGAGCAGCGGCCTTGCGAGGCCCGCGAGGCGGGCGATCATCGGCAGGAACAGCGGACGTTCGGGCGCGTCATGGCCGGGCTTGACCCGGCCATCCAGGCAGGAATCGTTTGTGCCTGGATGCGCGGATCAAGTCCGGCCATGACCGCTTTCGATGATTCGGTGTCGCCGGATCGGATCACAAATCGATGCCGGTGAAATCATGGCTGCCATCGGCCTTCATCGGCAGCGGCTTGACCCAAGCGACAGCCTTCATCGGCAGCGCGGCATAGAGATGCGGAAAGAGCGCGCCGCCGCGCGAAGCTTCCCATTTGAGATCTTGCGCGAGCTTTTCCGTATCGATCGCAGCGATCACGAGATCGTCCTGGCCTTTGAAGTGCAGCGCGACCGTTTCACGTGCCTGTTCAGCCGTTGAAAAATGGATGAATCCGTCGGCGATGTCGATCGGCGCGCCTTTGAAGCTGCCATGCGCTTCGGCCTCGTGCCAGAGGGTTGCTGTCG
>Ga0116231_10014913_pt1 | contig 10244 bp, 9 predicted proteins | sample S1TSphgellanicum_2_FD_89695 | JGI IMG/M metagenome (GOLD analysis project Ga0116231, IMG submission 89695) | Host-associated microbial communities from peat moss isolated from Minnesota, USA - S1T2_Fd - Sphagnum magellanicum MG | ecosystem: Host-associated > Plants > Peat moss > Unclassified... | reverse complement strand
TCCAACCCGCCCCTCTACCCATCAAAGGGTTGTGAGCTAGGGAGCGTGCTCCAACTCCTCCTTATTCCGCTGCTTTATACTTGGGCTCACATTTGAGTCCCTTGAGGAGTTGGGGGTGCGTCAATAATCCTTTTAGTATCATGAAAAAAACATTCAAAAAAATGTTATAAAAACCAAAGCTTCATGTTGTGATTGTTCTACATGTTTTCACATGTTATTACATCTTACACAATTTAATTAGGGACAAACCCCAATGTGACCTTGAAAGTTTCTTAAGGATCACCAAAGTGAAAAATCAAGAATTGTCAAAGGTGGATGACTATGAAATAGTTGAAAGAACAAATGGACAAATTCATGGCCATGAGGTTGATGGTTATCAAAAACATACAAAACCGGTTATCTACATGGGTTGTCAACAAAACATGGTTATATAGGTGTGTAATCTAATAATAATACTTCCTTTATGACTCTACAATTTGAAATTTTATTATGGGAAATAATCAACATCAAAAAACTTGTCATTAGTGTTAGTTGTTTTTCCAACATATGATGTTTTGGCATTTCTTGCAATTGGATCCACAACTCTAGAATATTCAAGGCCATGACTCTAGTTAGACCAATAATGGCCACCACCTTGTTGTTTTGAGTTTTTCAAATTTGTTTGTTTCTAATCTTGAAATAGTCCAATTAGTGTAGAAAAAGAATTCACATGACTTTGTATGTTTTATTCAATGACCAAATTGGTTTCATGAATGTAATCAGTTTATGTTGTTAAACGTTTGCTCCCTTTTTTTGTTACTTCCACCATGTCTTTCTACATAACTAATGTTTTACACTTAACACATGTGTTACCAACTCTCTTGTTACTTGTAAATTATGGAATTCGAGTTGATAGTAACAACAAAGGTTGCAAATGGTGGAAAAGCTTTTTGAATTTGCATGTTCAACATTTATGTAGGTTAGTGAAATGTTTATGGAATCCACATATGAATATCATTACTTATAGCACATTAAAAAAGGTCTTCTTGCATTGGTAAGAGTAGAAACAAGAAAAACATGTGGCATATGCCAATCACTTTAAACAACAAGATGTTTTGAATTAATATTGATAATGATTGTCCCAAACTTTTGTGGAAATTTTTATGTAATTTGTTGATATGTAGCAAATATTTTGTCAAAAGATCAGTAAATAGTGTGTAAACATGATCATTGTCATCCATGTAATCTTGTGCATGAAGTGGTGTGAAAACATGTCAAGCCCCCATGAATGATTCGATGAGTTCATAACCTTCCATGTTGAAATGTCTAGGAATGTTTGAGGAAACTTTCTCTTGTGGAGCCATGTGCCAATATTCTTCATTTGAACCGAACATGTGCCATTCATGTAGTCAAATGTTTTTTTGAAATCACCATAGATTGCACCCCATTTGGCCTTTATATGTTGCCATGTTCCTTTCATAGGTGGAATTACAATTTGCCATAACTACAACTATTTTCCACAATTTGGTGACAACAATTTTGAAATTGTCTCATAGGTCCACCTTGTCAAAAGAAGTTAGATGTTCCTATTTCTTGGCTTTAATGAACAACAGAACTTCTATAGACTCCCAATTTGGTTGGTGCAATTTCCTAGGTTGGATTTCCAAGCTTGACTTTAATGAATTTCTATTCTTTTTTTTTCCCCCCTTTTTTACCTTTTCCAAAAACCATTTTGCCTTTAAAAAAATTGGAATACCATGCATGAAACGATTGAGAGCTAAACTAAATGGAAATTGACAATTGAATTCATGAAATTCAAAATGATGTGTGCCTACTTGCATAAACATTTTTATATTTGTTTTCTTCTATAAGGTTTTCAATTCCTTGCTCACTTTCTTCATCTCCAACACCATCATTTGTGTCCTACATGACTCCCAATTCACTATTTGCAAGAAATGCTTGCATGATAATGAACAAATGTCAACATATATTGTGAATTGAAATTTTGAAACAAAAATTGTGATTGCAAAATGAAATTGGAGATGATATTGGACATTGATTCTTGAATTGTTGTGAAATAATTATGTGTTTTTTGTAAACAAAAGATTCGTGAATTTTGAATGTTAATTTTCTTTTTTTGATAGAAAAATAAGATGGATGTCAGTAGATGTGGGGAGATTCATGCACATGAATGTTACAATAATGTAAATTTATTTGGTTATTTTTGTAACCTTTAAATTATCATCTCAATTTATATTGAAAACAAGGCCAACATTAACATGTTGATGGGAATTATCGTCAAAGCTAACATTGATGTTAAGGTAGGATGTCAAGTAAGATTTAATTTTAAGTAACAACTTAAATGTGAACACCTCTTTTCTTGACCAATGTTTAACTCTTGCATAACTTTGACATACCACTAGGTTTGCAAGGTGTTTAATTGTATTATTTTAAAAAAAATAACATTTTCAATTTATGTTTATACGAATTTTTTTTGTGAAGGTAAATATTGAACCTTCATGAATATTTCATTTGTTGAATTTTTTTTTTCAAAATTAGTTAAATATTTGATAGACATTTGTTGAAATTCCCAAGGAACGACAATAACTTGGTTGGTCAGTAGCACATCCAATTTGGTTGCACTTTTTCTTACTTAAAAATTCAAAATTTGTGTTGGAGAAAAGTAGAAAGAAAATTCATTTTTTTTCTTATTTGGAGTTGCAATGAAGTCCACCAAAACATTAGGAAAGACTAAAGTTAGGTATTGTACACAAATATAAACCAAGGAGATAAATGCTAAACTTACTTTCCCCTTGGTCTCCCAATCAACACTTGTATGAGGAACTTGTATTCCAAAGGAATATGTAAGAGGTGCAAAGAGCAAATGTAGTATATGACTAGTCACTAGGTACTACAAGATAGGTACTACAAGATAATATTAATTCCCTTGATGTTTGGTTTGTTGGCTTAAAAATTTTCTCAAAAGCTCATGGTAGGTAATTTTGGAAACTTTCAAATTTAGAAACCCAAAACTCAACCTTTTGAAAAAAGAAAATTCACAAAGTGAAAAGTTCAAGAAAAGCTGAAAATTTGAGAATTGGGTTCAAACTTTAAATGGTTGAAGTGAATGCCAAGAAGGTGTTTTTTTGTTTCCTTTTCTTTTCCTCCTTCATCTTGGAGAGAGAGAAATAATAACATTGTAGTACCTTACCAAATTGAGCACTAGGATAGTGATTTGTGAGTAATTAATTCATTTATCTAAATACATTTTGGCATATTATATAATATTTTTCAAGATTTTCATTTTTAAAAAAAAATTAGTACTTTCAAAATGAATGAAGATGCCAATTATTTTCATCAATTTTGGTACATAACATCCAACATTATATTTTGTGGTTTGTGTTTGCATTTGTTTTTATTATTTATTATTCTTGTTTATCACATTTTAATTCATTTTTACATATTTAAAAATATAATAATATTAGGGAGTGATATCCACCTAACATTTGCACCGACAACATCTCATTCTCCACCAAAATTTGAGAGCATATCATGGATCAAAAGCAAAATGTGTGCAATTGAACTAAAAAGAAAAGAAAAAAAAAAAAACATGCTAAATGACCAAGGGCAATAACCCTTAGGTTTTTTCCAAAACTTTTGACATTGTGCAAATTGAAAATTGAAAATTTTCAACGTTTCAACACTTCATGCAATAAATTTCTCTCAAAAATTGACAATTTCGACAATAATTTAATTATTGCCAAACCTACTAATGTCCTATTAGGGTTAAATGAATATATTTTTGAAATCCAAAGTTGGTACAAGAAGAAGAGCATTTTTTCTTATTTTGCTTTAGACTTCAATTTTCTCCGTTTTTAATTTTTTCCATCCACTTTCCCCCACATCCGTATAGGATTCCGCATAACACTACTTGTGTAGAAGGGAAAGAAAGAAAGAAAAGAAAAGTAGTACTAATGTTTTCTGTTGCTTCTTCTTCATCTTCTTCGTCTTTCTCTGTGTTGTTTCTTGTTTTGCATTTTTGTTTTGTTTTTTTTGGAGTTGCTGTTTAGGATTCTCGCTCCAAGAAAGGATAAAGCCCACCCCCCAGGAAGAAAAAAACACGCTTTATTTGGTTCCGTTCGTCTCCCTCACGTCCTTTTACGCTTTTTCTCTTCTTCATCTTCTCTACTGCTGAGTTGGGTTCTCCAGGAAGGTGATACCGTTCGTCTCCCTCACGTCCTTTTACGCTTTTTCTCTTCTTCATCTTCTTCACTGCTGAGTTGGGTTCTCCAGGAAGGTGATACCGCAGGCAGGCGGCAGCAACAACAAAGCAAAAAAAAAAAAAAAAAAAAGGGCATTACATTCGAGAACCCAACTCCTCGGGAATTGAGATCAGTTGCGAATTGCTTCGCTTTTACGCTTTTTGCTTCTTCTCCCATGCTGACTCGTTGCTTTGAGGTTGAGCGCAGCCGGTTTGGAGATGATGATGGGTTGGAAACTCCCACGCTTTTTTTGCGCTTTTCTCCGCTACTGTTGCTGTCGAAGTTGCTTTTTAGCTAGGAGCTAGAAACGCTACATGAGCCGCTTTTCTCCGCTACTGTTGCTGTTGAAGTTGCTTTAAAAGCTTAGGAGGTAGAGACGCTACATGAGCCGCTTTTCTCCGCTACTGTTGCTGTCGAAGTTGCTTTTCAGCTTAGGAGCTAGAAACGCTACATGAGCTGCTGATGCAGCAGGGGAGCCAAAAAAGCACTAGCGCGGATGTGAGCTGATGCAGCAGGGAGCAAAAACAGGAGCAATGGAAACAGCAGCAGCAGCAAGCGGCTCCCACCCAAGCTCACTTTTACTTATCCGGTTTTCTTTTTGGTAGTTTCTTTCCGCGATACCTCGTCAGCATTCTATCCACCCACAAAAAAAGTCCCGCACCACCTCTGTTAAAGTGTAAAAAACATTGACCCACAAATCACCATGGTCAGCCTTTTCCTAGTTTCTTTTTTAACCGCGGTAAAAATTCCTCTCAGGCATATTCGATCGCATAAGGTATCAGGTATCTGCCGACCATGCATCCGTCCAGTGTTGGCCGGTTATTGATGTTTTAATAACCGCCGGGTAGGTTTTTTGAAAAATTTCGGGTGCGGCTTTCCGTTAGCAATATCTTGGCAATAAACCGTCTGTTATGCATGAAGGTCGGTTTTAAAATACCCAGTTGATAACCGTCAGTTCCCCACATCGGTTAAATGGGTTTTCAAGGTCTTTTTTAAAAAAAAATTGGTCTATTTGGTTATCTATCATCAAAATGTTTGACTGGTAACCCTACTGGATATAACCGGTCTTCCGAGTAGGTTATTAGATGTGGAGGTTTTAATACCCGGAAATCAGGATATCATCAGGTTATCAATAATCAATAATCGGGGGCTGATAAGGTATTATAAGATATGTAATAACCGGATTGAAATCCGGGTCAAAACGCAGTCAATTTCCAACACTGACTCTGACCAAAAGTTAAAGTTACCGAAACTTACCAACAACTTACCAGGGTGAGTTTTGGTTTTTTTTTTCCCTACAACCTTATGTAGGTAGTAGGCTAGATCATTTTTACTTTTACTGCCACGTCTCTATTCGAGCGGGAGCAGCCAGGGTGGCACCTGCTCAATCAAATCACGCCACGTCACCATTCCCAGTTTTGTCCATTTCCCATGTGGAGGGAGATGGGTGCCGAATATTGACACGTGGCTGATCTGACGGCCTTCTGTTACCGGCACCCCCAGTTCCACTTGGCGGTGATCATGATGCAGGCCACCTGGTGTGGTGGGGCTGGTGATGGACCCACCGAATCACAGGGTGGTGAAATGGGCGGTTCCATTTGTATGTATTTTTCTGTTTTTCATACGTATAATAATATTCGTATTATACTTCGTGTCCCCTAATCAAAGTATGGCAGACTTCTAAATTACTGGTATTAAAATTTTTGTGATGAAATATATGAAAATAGTGAGTTGCAAAAATATCTATCTATGAAGGAAGGTAGTTTGTTTTGTTTTGTAGTTATGAGATCCATTGAACCAGGATGCTTCAGATCATGTTCTTGGTGTCTTTGGAAAGCTCTTGATGAGGAGGGGTGCATGGGCTTTGGTTCCATGACATTTGGACTTGTGGTGCAAAAGTTTTTGAATATTGAATGATTTCTTCACTGAAAATTAAAGTTAATCATACATTAGCTGAAATTTTCAGAGGAATTGGAATGTGCCTCTGGTGTTGTTGGAAAGAACTTGATGAGGAGGATTTAATGGAATTTACTTGGTAAGATTTGGATTCAGAATGTGGGAGATATTGATTTTCAAATGATTTCTGCCGCTGAAAATTCAAATAAATTCCAAAAAACCAGGCTTTGGAAGGAAAAATCAGTTAAGGACATGGTAGCCTAACATTTGGGAGTCATATATAAATTCAATGGCTTTTGGTGAAGAATTCCACCACTTTTGAGAGTTGGGGGCTAGTGAAGGGTTTAGGGACTAGAACACCAAAACTGGTTCTGTATAATTAGTCTACCATTTGGATACATTACAGCTTATAATCTTTCAGATTAGAATATTACAGCCTGTAATCTTTCAGATTTACAGGATTAGAATATCGATTGGAGAAAAGGTTCCTCAAGGTAACCTTGGGCTTTTAAAAATTCTCTTGTTGTTTGAATACCCAATATAGTGAAATCCTAACTATGGGTGGTGATGATCATAAACTTGGGGGGCTAGTGAAGCCAATCTTCTTATTTAAATGTTAGGGTTTTAATCCTAAACCTTTAATGGTTACATGCCAAATTGGCCCTCCTTTTTTTTCTGGTTGGAGTTGTTCATTCATTAAAGTTACTTGTAAAGTAACCCTGTCTTCACCTGTCTTTCGGCCTCCTTTCACCCGCTATCCCTTCTTTCAGTGGTATCCACGAGTATTTACTAATAGATTTGATTAAATCTCAGTATGAAATCCTGAAACTCAGCTTTTGATGCACGAGGTCAGAGACTAATTACAGTAGTTGTACAGTTAGCAGCAGTGGAGGCGCTCAGGATGAAACTCAGTTTCCCACCAAAATTGATGGTTTTTTGAGTTTCATCCCCGGTTGAATGCTAATGTTCTTTTTTGCAAGTTTTTTGAATCTCACCCTATGTATGACCAAACTCAGGGTTCCGGTGCTGTGTTTTTCTTACTTTACGGATAACTCTATTGTCTACAACTCCATCATTGATTTGTTTTTGGCAAAATCTCAAAACAGAAGGTGCTAAAATGATCTAACTCTAGTAGTGATTAGGTACTTCTTTTAGGGAGTCAAAAATAGACCAGGATGCTTTGAATTGTGACCATGCACACATCCGAACGCCTTGTATCTTGTGCTTGAATTCAACTCACTTGCACATCCATGCACCTTGTATCTTTTTTGTTTTAAAGGTTTATCTACCGGTGTAATGACCTTGTTCTATAGTGTGGCCTTGAATTCTTAAGACATTCTTAGAATGTGGATATTTTTCATATACCTTACGAAGTCTTTTTGTTTTGATGAAATATGTTTATCATTGAATGGTGTATTCTTTTAGATAATTTGATTATAATTATATCATATTATTTTCCATACATATGTTATTATGTTGGAAACATCATCAATTTAAATCAACTAAGGTTCTTTCAATTGGTTAACATCCAATAGGTTTGGAATTGTAAATCCGTGCAACTTTATGTTTTTTGTGTGTCCATTTATTTGGAGGTAATACTTTTTTCGAAACTAAAAATCTCAACATGAAATATGTCATAATTATTAAAACTACCATACACAATACATATCATATTAACAAATCCCAAGAAAAAGCTGAATTTGCATTTGAACAATTGTGCTCAAGTTGCAAGAGAATAAAAAAAATTGTCTATCTTTGAACTTAAAACAAATCACCCAAGGTGAACCCCTCCATAATGTCCAACGTGAAATTCAGGATTTGTGTAAGATGTATGTTATTTTGACAATTACAACAATAGTGGCAAAACAAACCAATAGTCGCTTCAATTTCAATTTCAATTTCAAAAGATGAAAATACAATACTCTTGAATGTATATTCTTTAAGAATAGATTTGGAAAACATTGGGAATCATTATGTGAAAAAAAATTCAATAATGAGGATATGTTCAAGGTGCTATCCAAAATGTAACATAGGGCCAATATGTAAGTAGTAAAACCACATTGAGCAAAGTTATTGATCAATCCCCACAACTACACCCACAAAACATTGGTTTGAACTTCTAATTGAATTTGATATATTTGGGAGAAAGAAATAACCAAGTAATACAAGATATTAAATATTTATTCCAAAAAGAAATGCTAAATTGTACTTTTGTTGACACAATGGATGCCAATCATGCTCATTGCTATGCACTTTGGGATATGTTTGATAAAGTAACTTTCCAAGGGTAAGAATTTTTTCTTTGAAGAAGCGTTTCATGCAACTTCAACTAAAGCAATTGTATTTTGTTTGAACTTTAGTTTTTAAACCTTATGTTCAATTTTACTTTTAAGGATGAGTCGGTGAACAATGTGCATGGCTTTTTCATAATTGCAATGCCCAAAAGTAAACTATAAGAAATTGTTATCATGAAGCATTCGAATTATTGAACATGATTTCACATGAATCCATAGTTGGATTTGCCAAATTATAGATTCCAAATTATAGGAATTTGAAGTTTATAGCCATAATTGTGCTATTTGGCATAGATATTCAACAAAAATTCTATATGGGTGGCCTCTTAAAAGAAGGCTGCCAAATGGTAACCAAAGGTACTTTTGTATACATTAACAAAAGAGTTCTTCCCCACCACCGAGGACTTGGATAATATGGATTGTTGGAAGGTCACTACCTTGCAAGTTCAACAATCACCCAAATGTTTTTTGCACCATGAAATCAAAGATAACAAGGTCATTTTGTTTGGGAAATTTTTCAAATGGTAGGATGGTAACAATTTAAAAACTTGTATTTTTGAACCATTTGTACCCAATTCAAATTGGTCAACAATTATTAGGTCACAAACTTCTTGGGCAAAACCTTTCAGTTAAATGTTTAAACAACACTTCACTTGGAATACTTTTGGTAAAGTTAAAGCAAATATACAATTTTTAATCGACCACATATGATTTAATATTATTGTTTAGTTTTCTCAAAGAGAAGAACAAATAACCTTTTGTTAAGTATGGCATGTGAGTCCAAATTTGGAAACATTGGCTTTCCAAGGGTTCCTTGAAATTAAAGGGTTTTTGGGGGGCAAAAAATTAATGATTTTTCATTTGATTGATTCATGCAATGTGGAAAGGAAAAAAAAAGTTAGCCTACTAGAAACTCTTATGGATATCTTTAATCAAGTCCTAGAGAACATTATTGAACATATTTCATTGCCAAATTTAACACCCCCCCCCACCCCCCCTCCCAATCCTCAATTTAGACTTTGTGAAATTTAATATCTCCCATAGCAACTGAAATTCCCCCCTAGAATTTCCTCCCAACAAGGCTTATATCCTCTCTTTGTCCAGGTACATATTTGTGGCCTGGGCCCTATCCTAATGTCCCCGCTTTCACATGCAAAAAACGAAAGTGATCCAACCTCCCATCCTAATGGAAAAGAGCTTATGCGGCCCTTTGTTTGCTTACTCACTAGATAAGATAGATAAGATAAGATCTGACTCGACTCCTCCTTGAATTTATTATGAGTGTGCCGAAAGGCACTTGTGAAATCCAATCCGACACAATGTTGGTTGAAAAGTTGTGATTTCACTAGGATGGGGCTTCCTCCTTTCTTCACAAGTTTGATGTGAAGTGGGGAAGGGGGCGGGGTCAATGGCTATCCAATTGCAAGTTATTAGGGTGGGGTAGTTGCATGATAGTACACATTTTCACGGAATTAGCACCATATGACCTAAAAATTTTGTGCTATAAAGAAATAGCTTAACAAACCTCTGACTTCTTTAGTCTTATTGCTACAAAAGCCATACCAAACAAAGATACCCTATGGCAAACCTAAACAAAAGGAGACTTGGTGGGGGGCAAAAAAAAACTCAAAAAGAAAGCAAAAGTGATAGCTTCTTTTGTTCTCTTCTTCTCTAGCTCTTCTCTCTCCGAGCCCCGGCCTCTCCCCCACTCCCCCCCCCCCCCAAGGCAAAAGACAGGAACAGAGGGGAAAAAAAAAAAAAAACAACCACAACAACACACAAAAAAACACATCAACATTAGAACAAAAAAAAT
>Ga0116231_10014907_pt1 | contig 10249 bp, 6 predicted proteins | sample S1TSphgellanicum_2_FD_89695 | JGI IMG/M metagenome (GOLD analysis project Ga0116231, IMG submission 89695) | Host-associated microbial communities from peat moss isolated from Minnesota, USA - S1T2_Fd - Sphagnum magellanicum MG | ecosystem: Host-associated > Plants > Peat moss > Unclassified... | reverse complement strand
CAGGAATCCCCTCGTCACTAGATGAAGACATGATTCTCAACTATCATTCTATCTAAACATCTACAGGTTCTACCAAGGTTGGAAACACGGAACCATGCTCTGATACCAAAAAGAGAGGGTCCTAGAAACACACGACTGCCTTCAATGAACCCAAGCGTCCACGTTCTCCTTAGTCACTCGCATACAACTTAGACCTCCAAAAACACAGCACACAACCTACCTACTAACTCTTTCAAACGAACATCACGAAATCATAGACCTGCAAGCATTTTCTTCCTACACAACAGCAGAACAGGATTTCAATGGATCTATCTCCTGCCTTACACGTTCCCATAGATGCCGGCAAAGGAAACTCTCTTGTTTCATTACAAACTCTGTACATTCCCCGAAAGCACAAACTTGCTTCCCGTTTGAGATGTTCACAAAAACATCAGATTCTTAGCACTCTCTGAGCTCTCTCTCTCTCTGATTCTCCTGCAATAACTTGACTGATTGTCAGGCGCAGCGGAAGTTTCTAACCTTCAACCAAGCTACCATCTCACTAAGCTTTCTTTACCTTTTCACAAGGATTGCTCCTCCTCCTCCAATTATCCTCTATGCTCTCAGTGCTCTCTCTAATCACCCAAAAATCTGCCTCCCTAGTCTTCACCGAGTTTCTTCTTCTCTCCCAAAAACTCCGTCACATCCAAGCGTCCTGCCGTTCTGTTCTACACCAAGCTTCCCCATCAAGCTTTTCTTCCTTTTCCACTTTTCGGCGCATCAATGCAGCTCCACTCCTCTTCATCATTCACGTCGCCTTCACTCCTGCACACCCACTCACATAAACGTCCCATGCACAGCCATGCAGCCGTCATGGAGAAAAACATCCGCTGCCAAAATCAGGACAGCTTAATTATACCAAAGCACACCTTCAATGCCCGGGTGTTCACACTTTGTGGAAACCCACTTTGGTGTGACACCTGCTCTTCTTCCCCATTTCCTTCCTCATTCCACCTTTCACTCATAGAATCAAAAGAACATTTTCTCACAATGCCATCACTATTAAAATCATTAAAAATATGACACTTGTATCCATTAGACTCATCTTGAAGAGTACCATTCATCGTATTGTTAATTTGCACATCAACATCAAATCTGTCAGATCGTAAGGATGAAGAAAGTGTGATTTCTACAAGACATTTTTCTTTTCCGCAAATTGCTTAAACCCTCCTCTTGAATGCCTTCTTCTGGTAGAAATAAAAGTTCTTCCTCAACCATGGAAACATCCCTTGTAGGCCAAAAGTAGTTGTTTCCCACCAAGGATCTATAATATGGTGCAGCTGGAATTGGGCCAAAAAGTCTTTGCTACTCAAATGCTTCAACCATAGATATGATGGTGACAACTATACAATTTTCCACTCCACTAGCACCATAGATTGAAACTAATGATGGATATTTGCACTGTCCTACTCCAATTCAAATCCTTTGATTATCGTTCAAATCCCAAATAAAAACTATCGTAACCCTAGCCTTGGGCTCGTGACCAAGGCAAGGGCTTGTGAAGGTGCAGGCCAAGAATGAGCCCAAGAGTCACATTTCATGCTTCCCGGAGTGCAAGAAAGTGTGAAGGAATGAACCCCGGCACTCCCAAATGAGCTCCCACTTTGGGGGTTAGAGTCCCAATGGACTCTTGATTTTTTAGAGGGCGATTGCAAGAGTCAAAACACATTGGATTGAGATGTTCCTTATATCATTGAAAATCTCTTGGAATGTAGATATCTGAATTGGGCTTGCATCACCCATTTGGACACTTAAAATACAAATTATGGCCAAAAGAAGGGCCGGAAATCAAATTGGCAGTTTGACTCCTGACCATTAAAATTGGAATCGCCCCGATTTCCTTACGTGCAGGTGGCGTGCCACATACCTTTGAAAAGCTCTCAACAAGGGCTACAACTTCACTTTAAACCTCATCTATTGAAGGTCTGCATGCAAAGTTATGGGCTTCCAAATTACGGGCGTCCCAAGTTTGGGAATTTCGAAACTCCCACTTGGGAATCCTGGGACAAAATGTCATTTGGATGTCGGTCCTGTGGCCAGGCATAGAGTATAGTATAAGGGGGAAGGTGGTGGCTTCCCCCAAGCCCGGGCCGTGGTGAGTCTTATGAGTCCAAATTTGCCCGTGGCTCGTCTATGCACCAAAAGTGCTTCAACTATGCGCTAACCAACTTGTTGTTTGGTTTGTGCAGGTCCGTGTGAGTAATTGAAGTGCTTGTCAATCTTCCTAGTCCCATCTTAGAGCTCCAACACACCCCTCCACCCCTAAAATGCTACAAGTCAGGGAGCATGCCCCAACTTCCTACTCTTTCGTTGTTTTCATCTAAGACTAACATTTGAATCTATTGAGGAGGTTGGGAGTGCATCAGAAACTCTTTCACCAAAATGCATATTTGTTATCATGTTTTCACCGTTCCTAAACATAATTTACTTGCCAAACACCCAACATTCACATTGTTTATGGATGAATATTATTACATTAGAATGCAAAATTGAACAAAAAATGACGACCCCCTTAATGAATCACCCATTCCACTCGGAAGGGATTTTTTTTTATTGAATTCAATTGAATGTCCACCGATTACTAAAAACTTTTGAAAATATTACATTTAAAAAGACTACATTTCACCCAACAAATTACGAAAAAAAATCCAAAATACTATATAAAGATACATTAGATTTCACACAATTACTTCGGCCTCGAAAATGTTTTTTGGATCATTTCATAGGGGCCATTTAGAAAACATTATTTCTATAGAACCAGAGAAAATGCATAACGACCACCATGAATTTTTGATTTTGTATTAGAAGGAATTATAGAAATCACATGGTGGCTTCCAAATGTTTCTTGTGCTTATCCTCAATTGGGTATCAAAAAAACTCCTAGTGACTACTAGCCTTTCTCCAAGATTTTCACTCTTTTTTAATCTAAAAAGTGTTTGGCAACTACCAAGTGTTTTATACTATTTTTTATCCAAAAAATGCCTAGTGGCCACTAGGCATTTTTTATGATTTCTAACCCCTAAAATTCCTTGCAATCACAAGGTTTCTACAATGTGTGATCCAAAAAATAAATAAACGCCTAACGGCCTCAAGGCATTTTCTAGAATTGATGCTCTAGAAAATGCCTAGCAATTGCGAAGCATTTTCTAGCATTTTCAATCCAAAAAAGGCCTAGTGACTGCTAGGCATTTTGTAGCATTTCTAATCCAAAAAATGCCTAGTAGCCACTAAGCATTTTTTAGCATTTTCAACCCTAAACATGACTAGTGGTCGCTAGGAGTTTTCTAACATTTTCAATCTTGAAAATGCCTAGCAGTCACTAGGGGTTTTTCAACATTTTTTATCTAGAAAACGTTTAGCGATGCCAAATGTTTTCTAGCATTTTCGATCCAAAAGACGCCTAACGGTCGCCAGACATCTTTTAGCATTTTTAACACCTAGTAGCCACCACGTTTTTTCCACAATTTTTTATCCATAAAACATTTGGTAGCCACCAAGCGTTTTCTAGCATTTCCGACCCATAAAATGCCTAGTGGCCACTATGCATTTTCTTCAATTTCCAATCCGGGAAATGCTTGGCAGTTGCCAAGCATTTTCATTGATTTCGGATCTAGAAAACCTATAGTGGTCGCCAAGTGTTTTTTACAATTTCCAATCTAGAAAATGCCTAACTGTTGTTAGGCATTTTCATCGACTCCAAAACCAAAGAACCCTTAGTAGCCGCTAAGCGTTTTCTACGATTTCCTTCAATTGATTACTAAAAAATAATTAGTAATCACCAAATGTCTTTATTTTTCCATGACCATCTAACAATTGGTGTTTTTTCATCATATTAATTGATGGAATGTACCCATTTGAAAACTACCAAGTATCTTACGAAAATTTGTTTCAACAACTTTATACAATATTGTAACTACAGTTTTAAAGCAACTATGTTGTTATTGGTATAACCCAGGTTGGAACAAACTAATGTCAATAGTTTTCCTTGTAATGAAGGAATGTTTTGTTATGTTTGATTTCGAATTGTAGGAAAACCTTCCAAAGGATAAGTATGACAAAAAAATTAGAAGATCCCTTGTTATTATTAAATTTTTTTTGCTTCTGTTGATTTATAACTAAACTGATGTCTGAATTGTGATGAAAAAATAGCAAGATTCCTAAAGGCAAAATAAGGATCCATCAAAATCATGCAAACTAATTTGATTAGAATATGCGAGTGTGATAGCTCCAAGATAAGAAAGACTTGATGTAATAAAGTGGTGAATCTGTGTAATCATTGTGATGTTATTAGATAATTGTGTAGTACTCACCTTTTTGTATAATAGCTTCGTCCTTTTTTGAAAGGTGGGATTGAATAGAAATAATATTATTTAGTCGAAAGATGTTTTCAAACCCTATCAAAACATCATATTTTTGAACATGGAATCCCATGTTTTAGAATCCTTCCTACTAACACAAAAAAAGGGACAACAAATGGACTCTTTGTTGGAAGAGTTGTTTTAAAGAACTTAAATGTATGAAATGGTAATCACAAGATGAAAAAAGACATTATTTTTTTGGGTTGAAATATTTGGGAATTTATTTCCATGAAGAAAAATGTTGAATTCAAAAACATTTTTCAAATAGATAATAATTGAACACATCACCGCAAACTACTTTATACTATGGAATGCACTAAACTATTAAAGGGAGGAAACGTGATGTTAATTAATTGCAAGATTGATGTGAAGATTTAAGAAAGTGAAGGAATAATGGGTAGGAATGGTGAAAGAATTGTACCTAAAAACTATTCAATGAAGCTCTTTGTGTTGTAGAATTTCACCCTAAAATTCCTTTCTTCGAACCTTATAATGAAAATGGCATTAATTTTGAACAAGGGCTGAATAGCTAATTGAATGCTTAGATTGAAAAAACTTTCTGAAAGAAATCTCAATCACTTTAGGTCTTCTCAATTTTCCTACCTTTGATACCTTTTAAAGCTCTAAATCCTTAGTGTTCAAATTTTTCCCCCAAACCCTAATTTCATTTCGTTCCTACACTAAGTAAATTTTTTTATGGAGAACTGAATTGCACTATGTCTTCTTAGTTTCCCTGCCTTTCATCCCCTTCGAAGCTCTAGCTCCTTGGTGTTATGGATTCTTCCCCCAAACCCTAATTTCACTTCATTCCTACACTAAAAAAACTTTTTAATGGAAAGCTCAATCACATTCTATTTTCTTAGTTTTCATGCCCTTCATCCCCTTCAAACTTCCAACTCCTTAGCATTCAAAATTCTTCCCCCAAACCTTAACTTCATTTCACTCCTACATTGAAATAGCTTTTTGATGGAAATCGATCGCATTCTATCTTGTTTCAAGAAAAAAATTAAAATTCGCACTCCGACCCAAAGTTGTCAACTTCCTAAACCTCCCCATTGCAAGAATGACACATGAAACTTATGTCTAACAGATCTCCTACCTATGACGTTTTGTAATGTTGAATGTTGAAAGTGGAATTTCCATTTTGCGGTTACTAAGGTTTTGATACTAGATTGGATCCAAGTTATGCCACGTGGCAACGTTGGTTCTCAATTTTTTGTCTTGGCTTATTGTTGAATGCTTACGGGATACTACTATCACTAGTATACCAACTTTTGGTGTTTGTGTTTAAAGGTTTATGGTTTAGGGTGTAAGGCTTAAAATATATGATACAACATTTAAGGTTAACAATGTAGGGCAATGGATTTGTGGTGTATCATTTATGGTTAAAGGTAATGTGTGTTTTAAGGTTATTTTGGACTTCTTTGTTATAATATGGTTTTTGCACCCTAACAAAAGAAATGGAGGCCATAAATTAGGGTATCTTTTAACATTAAATGGGATAAGGCAGTTGTGTTATTTCATTTAGGGTTTAGGGTGTAGGGCATAATATTTGTTTATGTGGGATATATGTTAACATAACATAGGATTCTACATTCGAACATATAAGGTTTTGAATGTTATTTTGGTGTTTAGGAAATTGTAGGGGTTGATGGTTTAGGGTTTAGGGTTCATAGTTTAGGGTTTAAAGTCTACAATCCAATGTAACATTTCAATAGTACATGTAGTTAACATCAACATTAAGCTCGAAACTTAAACCTAAATGTTAACCTTTAAAACCTAAATTTAAACCCTAAACCCTAAACCTAATTCTAAAACTGCAAACCATAAACCATAAACCTTAAAATTTAACACGATAATAATAATTTATATTAAATATTAGGTAACATTACACCCTAAACCTGATATAGACTTATTTTAACATTTTTTTTCTTGGGAATGCATTACCCATGTTCTATACAATTTGAAATTAAAATGGAATAAAAAAACAAGACAATTAGGAATACAAATTCGTATTATTGTCCAATTATTTTTGTTCCAATAAAAACTTATTAAGGGCAAAATTTACAATGATAAAAAGATTTAAAATTTTTAATAAGTATTTTTATGTAATAAATGGGTGTTTAATTTTATGAATTTACTTTTTAAACATACCTTTGAATTAATTAATGACTATTCAATATTTCATAACAAGTTATTTTTTAATATACATTTAAGTGCAGTTTACATAATAAAACATCAATAATCAATTATTATGTAATTATCAAATATCTTATTAAATTGTCTATGTTCATGAACTTAGAATTAATACTAAATTAAAAATAAGAAATTATTTAATTTAGCATTCAAGGATACACTAATCCTTGATAAATACCTCAAAGGTAGTAAAATACTTAGTAAATGGTTCATATTTGAGATATTTATTTAATGTTTCTGAAGTTCAATGTATAGAATTTAGATTTAGGGTTATGGTTTAAAGATGAATTATAGGGTTTATTGTTGAAAGTTGGTTTATAAGGTTGAATAAATAGTTACATAATTTTTTTCCATTACTATGGTAATATTTCATGTCGGATTTTGCTTAGAAATCATTATTGTATTAATATGTTCTAATTCATAGTTTAAATGAAATTTGCATCCGGATCAATTAAATCATTGTAAATCTATAAATTATATGCTATTTGTTTATTTATATGTATGTATGGATGTGTGGGTGTATATATGTATATATATATATATATATATATATATACACACACACACTTCCACACATCCATACATACATATGTGGACGTGTGTGCGTTTCTTTGTGTTTTTTATTATTTATATGTATAAAAAGAAAATGTGTATTGAAAAGAATAGATAAAGTTATAAGTCATCAGATGTATGTCATAGATATTTTGGTGTGTGGTACATATGACAATTTTCAAGATAAGAATCATTTGGATATGGGTTTTGTTTGGATATTTGTTTACATATTCATTTTTTTTGTGTGAAAAACTCAATGTGTTTTTTTTGTGCAGGTGTGAATGTAAGTGTTTATGTTGTTTCGTGTGGGTGCTTTATGTGTATGTTTTGTGTGAATATTATGTTTGTATATATTTTTAAAATTTCAATATAGTTTAAATGTGAATTTCAAACTAAAATATATAGTCATATTTTAATTAGTTAATTGATTTCCATGTGTTTATATATATGTTTGTCTTCAAACACAGAAAAATGGAATGCAACAATATATATAATTTCTTTGTGTATATTATTGCATTTCATTTTTTTGCATTGAGGGCATTTTACCCAATAAAGATAAAAAATGTTAGATTGTAACTTGCATTTTTTATTGAATTTTTCAAGATTTTTTTTTTTTTCTAAATTAACTTCTTAATGGCCACCATGTCATAATTGTTTGTGTTGTTATAGATGAATCATATCTTGGTTTGGATGTGGTGTACCTTTCAACATATTTCTATTTTTTGGGGTTTAAAGGTTTGAAATTAAGGTGTAAGGTTTTGAGTTATAGATTCTTCTTAAGAACAACAACCTAACAATTTACGCATGTGTTACAATGATGGTTGGAGATAAATTATAGATCGAATTGCATTGTTGAGTTAAAAACAAATCAAATTGTGTAACTGTTCTATTTTTCATAGTTGTTACTAATTCTTCTTGATCAACAACAATTATGGAAATAGAACATTTGCATAATTCGATTTATTTTTAGTTCAATAGGTAGTTGAATTTATGTTTTTCTCAGTTGGCATTGCAACACTCGCGCCATGTTGTTATTTTCATCATCAAACTATTCATTAGCATCATCTTAAATTCATGATTTCAACTTGTCCACCAAAGAAAAAATTAGCTCAGAACTTTGAAGCTTTTTTTTTCAAAGCTTGATATCATATAACACTAGACTTATTATACAATGTGAGTCATGCAATTTATTTTTCAAATTAGATCTTGCTCTTGTTGTAATAAATCATGATCAATGATCCTACATATAATTGCTTCTGAACTTTTTTTTTTCCTTCATGAATAGAATTGAGCACATACCCACAAGGCTAAATTTTCTGTGTTTTTTTGTAAGTTTTTCCTTTTGGTTTTGGTGTCCACAAGGTGATTTATAATTGTAAGTTTGAATAAATATAACATTGTCAGGTTAATGTTTTGATTTTCAGACTTTTGTAAACTTTTAAATAATTAAATGTTTATTAAACCCTAATAGCATATTAGCCCAAATTTCTTATAATGCTAGTGAAAATCAATGACTTGATTCAACATTAGTTACACAAAAAATTTAATATGTTTAAGTCACTTTATTTTTGGGATTACATTTGTCTTTTCATGTTTAGTTTTGAATTATCCTTAAGGTCATTCAAGTAGAGGACCAACATTCCAAATTCAACACAAGATGGCAACCATCCCTCTTCATCCTTTCTCTCCCACATTGATGTTTTTTGAAATATACTAGAGTTTAACCTTATCATGGTTAATATTTCATTTTTTGACACAATATTTTGATGTGAAAACCCACTTAAATTCTAGTAGCTTGTCAATCATGGTTAATATATTATTTTGATGTGGATACCCACTATTGTAGTGTGAATGCCCACTATTTTGGTGGGTGCCCCTTAATTCACAAATATTGGTCCAAAAAAATAAATTGTAATCAAGTATTAACAAATAATGACTTTTTTTGAGCCGTTTTCATGCACATTGTGGTCTTAAATCAAATTTGAAAATTTTCTGTAAATAAATTATCCTCCAACTTAATATCCTTCAAAATGTAATTCATTGCAAATTTTCATTACTAAAACTACTTTCAATGAAAGATGGTCCCTTACTTTCAACTCATTAGTTGTCTTGAACTCTTTCCATCCATTCCCAATGCTTATTTTGGGTGACCTATTGATCTTCTTGCCTTTAATAATACACACTCTCATGTGCTTGACTTCTTGTGTCTTCCTTGCATTGTCAATTCCATGCCAATCTTGCCACTATGCTTCATTAGGAATCTATGGGGCAACTAGACTTGCAAAAAATTTGAATTGGTTTAGGGTAGATCAATGTGGCATTTTCAAGCTAGTATCAATGTGAGAATATCAATAATTTGTACAATGCAAAAACCTATTGTCACACAAAATGATACTAAATAATACACCCATTTAATTTTTAAATAGGTAATAGAAATGATACTAATTTTATATTATAAATGACCAACTAATTTTGGTTTTTAAGTTTTAAACTAGCTTTAAGGACTAGACTTACAGATTATAGGACTTGTAAGAGGAACTTTTAAACAATTACCAAATGGTTTTTAAACATGTTGCTATGTGTGAAAATTTGATGGAAGGTTTGGTGCTTTCGAGCCACATTTTGCTACTACCCTTTAATTTATACTAAGTGCATGTGGCACTTTAGGCATGATGTTATATTATATTCAAATCTTATGGAATTCTAGTGTTTCCAAACCGCACTCAAAACTTATGTCAAAATTTTATGTGCATGCATGTGATCAGCACCATCACAATTATGAGTAAGCACATGATATAATTACTTTAGCTCTAAGTCTATCAATTCATGCACCATTGATTTGCAAATAGGATCCAGCTCCAAATCCTTCATTCACCCCATCTATCCATTAATCTAGTATATTACCAAAAAAAATGACAATTGTCAACCTAAGTGCAAAAAATTGGATTATTCACGAGTTGGGTTTTACAAAAAAATCTAAAACCAAATTCAAAAGAGCCACTTCATCCTCATTCAGAACAATGCAACATATTACCCCCCCCCCCCCCCCCCCCCCGCCCCACCACCCCACTCCACCCCAACACAACAGTACCGACCCCAATACT
>Ga0116231_10014906_pt1 | contig 10249 bp, 8 predicted proteins | sample S1TSphgellanicum_2_FD_89695 | JGI IMG/M metagenome (GOLD analysis project Ga0116231, IMG submission 89695) | Host-associated microbial communities from peat moss isolated from Minnesota, USA - S1T2_Fd - Sphagnum magellanicum MG | ecosystem: Host-associated > Plants > Peat moss > Unclassified... | reverse complement strand
GGAGGTACCTGCTTGGGGGGGGGGAGGAAGGCAATCATAATTTGGGTGATCATTATTAAATCCATAGGTCACAATAGCCATGGTAGGTGTTGTCCTTCCCTCAATGGCCAAGGAATCCTTCCCTAAATTCATGGGATCTTTTTTTAATTTTTTTTTGGTCCACCCACACGGGAACAAGGTATTGTTGTTTTTAGTTGAACGACTTACAGTGGGGAAAAAAGTGTTTGCCACATGGAATAACAACAAAACAAATAAACCCTCAAGGAGAATGGAGTTGAAAAACACCTTGTCATGGTCATGTGAAGAGTACTTTGAACAAACTACCACTTGTGTTGTAGTTGGTATACCATAATGACCTTTTTTTGAATGACCATCGGATTAGGAGTTAAAGGCTATGTCAACTTAGGAAATGTTCCAATTAGCAATTTGCAGTCCTTGGGAGGTTCTCAATGGCCAAATGTGACGAAAAATGGGCAAAATTCGTTGGGTTTCAAAATAGAGATTTTGTCCATCTATGGAATGTTGCTACCCACAAAAATTCTTACATAATTTCTAATTCCTCATGCTTTAGAAGTGCATGGAAAGTCCAAAATTGAACTACATAACCAAATGCCATCTAGATTTAAACCAGGGTTTGAATGCCGCACTTTGGTCTATCATGGAACCACCTAGTGGGAATTCTTTTAATATAGTTTGAAGGCATTTTGGGAGGTTCAACATACATGTGCACACAAAATGGCAGTAAACAAAATGACTTCCTAGTGATAAGAGGCAACCCACCAATATTCCTGACTATTTCCAATAATTGTGAGAACCATTACATCCAGCTTGTAAGTAGAAACTAAGTCTAACGCAGATGGAACTTTGAAGTTACAAATTTTGATTGCCACATATCTAGTGCCAAGCATATTTTGAGCAAACAGAAAGACACCCATGTCCATAGTATTCATAAAGACCAAAACAAATTTGCCAATGTATTAATACCAATGAAGGTGATGTTTCAATCACGATTTGGCTTGGTCAAAGGTGAATGGCATTAAGACTTTTAGTAACTTAATTTGTAAGTGGCCTTGGGAGGGGATGATGAGTAGTTGTGAAGTTAGGACAAGTGGTAACTTTACCATCCACCAAGCAATGGTTTTTAACAAATATTTGGTGTTGGTGCATTAGTCGTGACCATCTCAAAAACGATTTAGCATTCATGGTGAAAAGGATTGGGAAAACTGTCAAAACTACAAAAAAAATTGGCAAGCAAACTTGCCTAAACTAGCCCCTTAACACTACACATGGGTGCAATGTTGGTGAAATTTTAGCTAAATTTTCAGCTAGCAACAAGGCAATAATATTTTTGGGTGTTTTGCCCCAGTTCACCAAAAAAAAAGTACTACCAAGTACAAAGGCTTGTCATATATACCCTAGACCCTAGTCCTAGCGCCCGGGCTGACCCACAAGGGTAGCCCTAAGCTTACATGTTGTCATTGTGGCTGTAGACAAACAATTCCAAAAAGGGCCATTCATGTGAAGAAGTTCAAAATTACAGTTTGGGCTTGTGCTGGGGGGCAAAAATTATGTAAGATTTCCTTGATTTGTTCCCAAGACATGTTTAGTGCCTTCTCAAAGTTGGCTATTGGGGCCCATATCATGTTTTGTCTTAGGCATTGAACTATCTAGGGTCATGAGGAACCAATATATAATTTTAATCCGTGATTTCTACATAAGCCTATGCTACATCCAAAAGGGCCATCCATGAAGGCATGGTGATATTATGAATTTTGGCTTAGGCTTGGAATATTTTCTTGGCCTGGAATCCAAGACATGTTCAATACATGGGGCATGTCCTACAAGGGGTGTTAAGCCACCATGTCCAAGCCACCTCCAAGTAGCCGAACGTCATTTTGTTGGAACCCCATGCCACCATGCCTACAAAAAATGTGTACCTAGTTTACCAAAAGACCATAGTTGGCCTATTTTGGTTGCACATGCAACTATGAGTATATGCGTATCAAACATATACGGTAGTATATCACAAAAATCATCCAAAGGTTGGGATGAAGGTGATCATAGTTGCACCATAGTTGCATACACACCCAAAAAGGGGGCAAAAATCCATTTTAATTGCATAAAAAACCCTACATAGTTGCATGTGACTGGCAATTGCATCCCAGTTGCAAACATTTTGGTTGCATATGACAGAATTTCTAGTAGTGTAAAGAATTTTGTGACATTTGGATGTTCACATGAACATGCCAAAGCTTCCACTAATCATTGATTACAAGCTTTTTGTTTATCATTTTTCTTCGATGTCTTCCCCGCTAACTCAATAGTGTTTGGGATGCAATCAAACCTTTCGATTTGCATTTTACACACCACACCATAACCACCCTAATTATTTCCCACTATGAGGAAAAGGGGTGTTTTGCAACATGCCTTGCAATTCAATTGCAACTTAATAAAAAAAAACTCATTTTCAATTACTATGCAATTCCATTATAACTACACCCATGATGTCATACTAATGTCATTAATTGTCATCCATATATTAAAATCTAACATGTGGCATTATGAAGATTTTTGGACATAATTTTTTAAAAAATATTAATCTACATCATCTAGAAAATAAAAAATATATAAATATTTATTTTAGTAGCTAGGTAGATCATACATAACCATAGGTAGGTAGGTTGGTAGGTCTTAAGACCTACATTCCTACATATTTACCTAGGACCTACTTATTTACCTAAGTAGGTAAGTAGGTAGGAAAGCACAAAACTAAATGCACTAAAAAATAACCATGAAATTTTATTTTTTATTCTATGTTTTGCCTTTTGGTTAAGTTTTTTTAAGCTCATCCCAAAATGGCACATGTATTTTAATGTGAAAACATAAGAAAACAAGCTTTCTTTATATAATTTGTAACATGGGATTCAAAGATAAACCTTTTAGTTGTTCATTAATTGCAATTGAGTTGCAACTATAACACAAAATCATTTAAGGTAGGCTAGATCCAAGGAGAGGGCCCCATTATGTTTTTCTTGAACAAAACTTGAATCCTTCCTATTAGCACATTTGGTGCACTAAAAATCATCAAAAACAAAATAATTTTAAGAAAGTTATTGCCCTTCAAAGTAAAAGGGGTCAAGAATTCAAAAAAACAAACCACTAAATGCTACTAAGGCTGGTTCCCAAACACCCACGAATTTCCTTGTATGTTGCTATGTTGGTATTCAAGTTCAAAGATGATTTGTAAAATTTTAAATGGTGTTCCTATAGCATTTTAGATTGTTTAAAATGAATAAACAATAAGAAAATTATGAGATTTTAAAGTAGGAGGGGTCCAAAGAATTTTTTTTAAAAAATGTGTTCTGTAAGTTGGAAAGTTTATTTATCTTCTTGTTTATTTTTTCATTACTCATTTTCCTTTGCATTTCAAAAATGATTTCTAAAACTTGAAGTAACGTTCCCATAACATTTTCAATCACTTCAAATGAAACACATATGATGAAGATATAAATAATTGATGAACATGTATCCTTATTAAGTTATAAATAGTTGTATCATAGTCATAACAAAGTTGAACAATAGTACTTTAATAGTGGCGCACTAGTGGCCATACTAATTGTATCAATGGGAATCATAATAAAAAATTAATTACAAATGTATCTCATAATGGGTGATGGAGATGTGGAAATGTGGCATGATTGCATGTATGTACATTGTACATTAATTACAACATAGTTGTTATTTTAGTGACACAGTTACAATAATTCTAAAGTAGTTGCCACATGCAACTACAATGTAATTCTTGAAAAAATCAAACATGGTTGAATACATATGTATGTACGATGTGTATAAATTACTAAATAGAAGACTCATTTTCAATTCATTTGCAACTATAATATAATTAATTGATTTTGTAACATGGCAATTTATTTATTAATACACCATATTTATAAAAGATAGTTACACAATAGTTGTAACACACAAAGGATAATTGCATAATAATTATATATGAGTTGTTTTCTGAGTTTTAGTTGTAAGGTAGTGTGATTTTGGTGGACGTGATTTCTCACAATGTCCACCCGACAATGGGAGCACATTGTGCTTGGACTTCACAAAAGCCACGACTTATAATATGGGTTAGAAGGTTTTAAGCGCTTTCTTCCATCCATGGTGTTAGTTTTGCCTTCTTCTTCAAGAAATTCTTCGAAGATTTGGCCCACCATGAAATTTTCTCCCATAAGTCCACCACCTCCATGGTCCAATGCGCCTTCTCTTTTTATGGATAAAGGACATCACACCACTACAATAAGTTTGTGGTTGTATCTGAAATTTTCCCTTGGTCACATATAAATGATCATAATTCAAACACGGTATTTGCATTTATTTATCAAATCAAACCATGGGAAAAAAATTACAGGGCTATCACCTTTTTTGGCAAGATTTTCCAACCTACTAGTTTGAATGAAAAAGCAATTGTGTTTTTAGTGCAGAAGGGAATGCCGCATTATCTAGCCTTTACATGGGACCTTGCTTAACACGCCAAATTTGGGATACTTCCTCCACTAAAAACATTTTCCTTTGACGTCAGAAGATGATACAAAAAGGGGAAGATTTATTGATTGGGATTTCAATACACATAAATGGATTAATCGGATAAAACAATGGGATAAATTATTGAAATATTTTGTTTTGTGACACAAATATTTTGTAATAACCTCTGATGAAATAGATTTTTGGTTCCAACCATTCTTATAACAAATGTTTCTACTTTGATTTTGTTAAATATCTCGTTATTTTGGCATATTCATGTGGAAATCAAAGAAATTTTGATAAATTATATTCATCATGAAATAACACAAAATTGGATCTTGATTTTTCTTAGAGTGTTTTGTTTAATAATCATTAGATATGTCTTTTTTAAAAATAAATAATAATAATTTATGATCATCCAAAAAAAATTGATATTGTGAAGTAAAAAAATACAAACGGTGTAACAAAAATATATAAATTTCTTTTTTCACCCACACAAGAACATGAGCAAGACCTGAATGTTAAACCAAGGCCTTATCTAAAGTGTTACAAGGCATTCAAATCACTTTGAAACCCCTCAAAATTATGAAGCTTAGTGTATTGTGGGGAACTATTTAATTTCACCAAAAACTTATTTTCCATGACTTGTTTGTATTTCTCCAGGCCAATTCCTTGCTTGCTCACAAAAGCAGCATTGAGGTATGCCATTGTGTGTTCCATGAAAAATCTCTTGGAATCATGTGGTGATTTGTTAAGGTCATTGTTTTCAAGCCTTTGACACTTTTGAGATTACGTCAATGAAGTTTTCTCCCCACTAGACATTTTTGCAACCCCTTGCTTGTGCATGGTCGAAGGTGGGTCGTTCAAAGGTTTGTGGGGATAATTGCCATATGATGTGTGAGATAACGAGTCTAGGGGGTTTTGGTTAAATTGTCCTCTTGATAGTTGTTTGCTTCTCTTTTTGTATCTTGCAAAACTAAACAAAGAGTGCATGCAATATTTTTTGAATGGAAGGACTTCATGGATCTTGAAATACTTGTGATTTGGGCTCCTCTTAGTCGCACCCCAATGTTATCCTTGGGAGTAGTATGAAAAGGGAATACAGTAGGTGTTTCCTTATTGCTTTGACATCTTTGTTTTTCCAAGTGGGATTGCATTCAAAGAATGTGTTTGTCATCACAATAATTACAATGGTTGCAAAAATATTACACACTTTGGTTGTTGTTTAGAATATTGCATATGACAACAAGGTTATAATTCCCTTTTGGTTAAAAAAAGAAAGGTGCTAGACATCCTTGGTGGACGGTGTATACATTTATGATACACACAAGTTGGAGCATTAGTGCTATATTTTAAGATTTCAACTTGGTGGAGTCTTTTTCATGTTATAAATAGACTTCAATTTACATTTTTGTTTTGTATATAATGTCAAGGGTATTTTGTAGTTGGTTGTTTTGCTTTGTTTGAATTCGGAAGGTTTAGAGTCAGGTTTTTTATATGTTCATTTGGTACAAAGTCAACATGTTGGTGGTTATTGTGCACACATCAAGGTTTTTGTTGCTACAAGGTTGTTTTACAACCATTGTTTCCTCTTTCATAGTTTAGAAATTTTGCTTGCACTTTCAAAGTTCAAAATTGTTTGTATTCAAAGTCTCAATGTTTGCACTTCTTTGAGCTTTTCTTTTTCATGTGTATGTGTTGCTACATAATTCCTTTTGCTAAAGTTTGAAGTAGGGCAATGGTGGTGAACAACTCCTTTGCTTTTCAAGGTAGGCCCAAGAAGGGAGGTATTGATGAAGTTGAATATGTTGGTAGAGATATGGCATATTGCACAACTATCATGGTTGGTAATTAAAGGAACTAACCCCAAGAAGTTTTGTGATGAAGGCCATGTCACACATGAAGAGGTTATTGCCATGTGGGGTCTTAGCAGAAAAATGGTTATAGGTCCCATAATCCTAACCTTAACCTAGGTGTGAAGGTGCAACTTAAAAAATTATATTTCAAATTATATTATGCAAATGAAAAGATCATCAATAATGAGTTTGGGCACAAACTTTTTGGGGCATTGTTCCATAGTGGAAGGGTGTGCTAATCAAGTGGTCCACATTTGGCTTGAACATGGCCAAGGAGAAAACTAAAGAGAGTGGTGCTTGAGGTTGTTGTTAAGAATGCAACCAAGTTTGTGAAGGTTGAGAACCAATAATTTGACACCGCATGCAAATAAGACTTGGATCATGATCATTCATTAATTTCACAAGCAAGGAAAATTTGGGCAAACACTTTTGCAAACCATTCAAAGAGGACATTTGTTTTTAATAAAGAAGAAATTGTTATTGCGGAGGAGCTAATGGATTCTAAAAAACAAGAATTGGAGGTGGTTAACTCTTTTGCAATATTAAGAATTTGAAAACCCTAATGGAGGATAAGGAATCAACTTACAATGCAATTCATAAAAGTTTGATTTGCATATGGCTACATATGAATTGAATGCCCATAGGGCATATTTAGATGGGCAAAGGCAAAATTGCATGGGGAAGCTTTAAAGATTTGGACTCCATCCCCAAGTGATATTGTGAAGTTACAAAGCATCATTGGAGAGGTGGAATACCATCCAAAAATTATGGTTACATTGGAACATAGGGCACTTGGCTAGGGAAATATTTGTACCAAATTATTTGCAAAGATTATGAGATGTTAGAGGTTGAAATTACAAGAGCTTTGCAAATTGTGGATCATGTTAACTTAGTTGCCAAACAAGTCTAGAGGCAACTTGATCATATGCAACTTGAGTTTGGACTATCCACATTCCATGTACTTATTGTCCATCTTAACAAACATGAAAAACATGTTAGAAGTGCCATCTTGCTCAATGTTTGTCCAATTCGTTTTGAATGGTTCATTACAAATGATATAATTATTGTTTTTTTGTGGCCACACATACCACCTTTTTGTTTGTTTGCACATCTTCAAACCTCTATAACTTGTGTTGTAGAATTTATTCCCAAAGCCTATCCTTTCACCTATATTAGTGGCAAAGCATGGGCATTAGTCTTTTGTATGAAGAACAAAAGCAAACTATAGTGGACTTGCATATTGAACAACATGGCAACCATTTTAAGAGAAAATCAATCATATGCAACAAGGTGGTAAACATTTTGTACTCTTCTTTTCATTTATTTCTAAGTTGCAAATTTCAAATTTTCAATATTCAAGGAATGCCATTTAGAACAAGAAATCTTGTCCTTTTCCATTGCTAACCCCATCCAACTAATGTTTGATTTTATTATAATTTGACCAATTTAGGATTATTTCAACAAATAATAAAACTTTGCATTGATTATTAAAGACAAATTCGTGGTGTTGCAATGTTCACTATGTGGTTTGGTAACATAGAAATTATAATCCCAATTTTTTTAATAATTCAAAAACCTAATTAAACATTTCATTCCTAGCCCATAAAAATGTTTGAACGACTTTCTTCACCTCTTGTCCATTACTAATATAAGTGTACTTAGCAACACATAACAAGTTTTTTTATATCAATATGGCACATTTTGCACCCATTGAAGTATGTATGTGCTCCAAATGCAATTACTTGTCCATTATCAAGGTTATTACATGTGTGCACCCATTCACCCATAACAAAAAATACAAAAATTTGACAAAAGCCCTCATTCCTAGATCACAAAAATTATCTAGTGGTTTTTCCCCATTTCTTGTTCACTATCAACATCATTACATATGTCTATCCATTCATGCATAATAAGTTGTTTTAGTTACCAATATGACACATTTTGCACCCATTGCAAGTGAAGATTTTTTTGGGGGCTTCATTGTGATGAAACTTTAAATGTCACAATTTTAGTTTTTGTCACACATGAATTTCACACATGACATGATATTTTTTCCCTTCATTGTGACGAAACCCCAAATGTCATAGTTTTAAGTTTCAAACACAACATGAATTTTTTTCATGATGCATAACAAATGTTTTTGTTACCAATATGACACATTTTACACCCATCAAAGTGAAGATTTTTTGGGAGAGCTTCATTGTGATGGAAGCTTAAATGTCATAGTTTTAGTTTATTAACACAACATGAGTTTCACATGTGACATGAATTTTTTTTCCTTCATCGTGATAAGACCTTAAATGTCACAATTTTAGTTTGTGTCATGACATAAGTTTCACATGTGATGTGAGATTTTAAAATTGAATCATTTATTTACTTATCAATATTTTAATTTGAAATAAGACTGAATATCACCCGAGTAATTTTTAATTCAAAGACCAAAGGTCACTACTAAATATTACGTCCTATTCCACTATGCATTCCAAAAATTGTTGAGTGGAAATCTTGAAATCCACTAGATTTGTTTAGGCTTTGTTTTAGTGGATGTTGTTAGGAAACAAATTGTGTGGCAATAGTTCCATTAGTAATTCCACCCAACAACCTATTCAATTGTTGCTTGTGTGTTTCCACTATGAATTCCATTACACATTTCCACTCATCATCTATGCAACATAGTGGTTATGGATGTTGATATATATATTTTTTAAATTAAAAAAAATATATATTATTCGTATTTTTTAAACATATGAACTATATATAATCATTGTTTGGTCAACATATGGTCAATGTACGATCAACATACAACATGCAAAAGTCAACCTATCACAAATGTATGGTCAACATATGGTTGATGTATAAACAACATATGGCCGAAATAAAATTGTTGGTATGATCAAGGTTTGAACCCGTGTTGGTTGATTATGTCGAAAATTTTGATTATAAAAATGGAAAATGGATGGATATGCATCAAGTCATATCCAAAAGTTGATTAGTTTTTGATATCTAGCCCTATCCATATTCGTTGGATAGGCATTGTCATAATATGCATATGCATATATCTAACGTTCATAATAAGTTGATATTCATATTTGGTTGGATATTCACAAAGGTTTTGGCCATTCCAGATATGACTTTAGGGTTAATGGTTAAGGGATGTCATGCTTTTTATTGTGAAAAGTGGGGAGTGAGTTTTGCAACTTCGCCATTCTTGTCATTTACTTTTTTTTGACACCTCCACATTCTTGCCTTTTTGTTTTGTACTCATTTTCTTCAAATGCATGCTTTAGTTTTTGGAACCATGCTACTGAAAAATCTCAAGTGCCAAAGAAGACAGTCTAGATTCTGTAAACACCAAAATGGTTTTTTGGGAGGAAATAGGGTACGACATTCAACAACGTTGTTGCTAGATCAAAATCCTTACTTGTAATTTACAACATCACTAGTGGGGGATCAAGTGTTGCTTGTGTTTTTCATTTTGAGTGCTTCACATTAGGCCTTTTGTAAGTGTTTTTGGCTACTTCACTTGAAATCCATGCCTTTCTATGTAAACATAGCGGGTGTGAAACTTTGTTTTTTTAGTTTTGTTACTTGAAAGGTCTAGTTTTAAACTTGAAGCTTCTTTTCTCAATTCTATTACTTGAAAGGTTTTAGTTTCCCTTTTTGTAATTCTATTACTTGAGAGCTTCTAATTTTTCTTTAAAGCTTTGTTATTTGAAATTCAAGAGCTTATGGCTTCTTTTTTCAATTTTGTAATTGAGAGGGCTTGGGTTCTAACTTCTTTTCTTAGCTCTATTACTTGAAAGGGTTTGGTTTTTTTTTTTTTTTTTTTGTTGGTGTGTTGTGAAATGGGTGTTTTTTGTGTT
>Ga0116231_10014904_pt1 | contig 10252 bp, 5 predicted proteins | sample S1TSphgellanicum_2_FD_89695 | JGI IMG/M metagenome (GOLD analysis project Ga0116231, IMG submission 89695) | Host-associated microbial communities from peat moss isolated from Minnesota, USA - S1T2_Fd - Sphagnum magellanicum MG | ecosystem: Host-associated > Plants > Peat moss > Unclassified... | reverse complement strand
GGGGGGGGGGGGGGGTGTTTATTAGTAAAGAAAAGTAAAAACTAGGTGAGTAAAAATAGGGTGCAATATATTGATTGTTGAGTAGAAATTATAAATTAATTAGTTAAAAAAAGGTACATTTTATTCAAATAATCAATTTAATTATAATATAAGGTAGGTAACAATTTGAAATAATGAATTATTATAATTAATACATGATGATTGTAATATGTATATATTAAAAAATTAGATAATAATAGGATGATAAAAAATAGATCGGAGAATTATCTAATACCTCTAAAATGGTTATTTAACAAAATAAATCCCAAACTTTCCTACGAATAAAGAGCACATTGGATTTCAACCTTGCAAAATTTAAATGAACCTAAAAAAAAATCAAATCAAATCAAATGTGAACAATTATTATTCTCATTTGCATAATAGATTTTGTACTTGAAGTTTGAGAATGGGGATGTTCATAATCCAAAATTATTCCCTTTTGCTAAAGGATAAATAAAAAGACTTGGAGATCCTACCTTACACAAGCCATGGAAACTTCAAGATAACAATTAACGCATCAACTTATATATGTGGACATTTGTAGTTGACCCTACTGTTTTGACCTTATATTGATCTCACCTATACCAGTTCTTCCCTTCACAATATTGTCACTACATATAATTTTTTCCTTTACATGAACATGTTTCTACTAGTCTTAATTTCCCTAGTTTTATCTCCATCTCATCTTTGTGTGAATACTTTAGGGGAAAAACATAATTATTCAAGCCAAGGTTTTAAAACTTGATTTGTTTTTTTATCACCAATTTGTAAGTTACAAATGGGGAATGTTATTTCACGAGCCTATGAACATGATTGCTTGTGAAGATGAGCAGAAACAAATTTTTAAAATATTTTTTTACCATGTCACAAAAATATTTTTTGACACATTTTCAATGTGGTGAAATATTTTCTGATAGCACAAGCATATTTTGTCATGTTAACAAAATATTCGAATATTTCGTCATGTCACTCGTGGCCATTTAATGGCAATCAAATTTAACATAGCTACAGCACAAACTTGTTAATTTAAAACATAGATGATAGATATTTTGGTGGTCATATATTATAATGTTTTATACAATAAAATAATCTTCTAACAAAAGATATTTCAACCGTTTAAATACAATTATTGTGAAAAGGCTATTGTAATAAGACAAAATGAAAAATTGGATGTAAGGTTTGCAAATGTATCAAGTAGAAAGTGTTAGGTAACTAAAGACATCACTATAGGAATGTAAGAAGAAAATGTGAAAAATTGAAAAATACACTATTATGAATATGTTTCTAGAATTTAATAATGTCACTTTCCATATAAAAATCTAATTGTCATTGTCATTAAATCCAACATGTTTGTGTTTGTTGTTACTCAAATTGGCGAATTATTATATTCAAATACAACCACATTTTAATTATTCAAGAAGTGGGTATTTAACCCATGAGCTTTCATAACACACATTATTAGTAACAATGTGTTCATTTGTCGTGCTAGGAATTTTCTATACAAGTTTTCTACTCTCAACTACTTTGCTCCACCTTGTAAAAGACAAAAGACCTGGCTTGTTGAACTCCTTAGGACTTAAACTTACATCTTGTAGTTGGGAAAAAAAATATGAAATTTATCGATGTAGTATAACAAACAAAAGTTGGATATTGGGCACAAAGGAATTTTTTATAAGACTACAAAATCTATGTGACAATGATTTGTATGTTTAACAAGGACTTTCTGAACTTACAACAACCCCTGGAAGACAATCCATGGCTAGCACACCTAACAAATCAAAATTACAAAACTCAATTTTTGAAACAATTCGATTATCTATTGGGATTTGTATCTCAGAATAAGTATTCCTTCAAGATTGCAATCAACAAAAAATGACCAAACAACCAAATCAACTCAAAGGGCAATGAATACGAATCATTAACACTTGTTTAATGTAAGGAGGTAAACGTGATGGTGCCACTGGTGAAAGCCAAAATTTGACTCTACCTAAAATGTAAGGATCTTGGAGTGATGACAATGATAGAACACCATAAGCTACGGGCTGGTTGCAAGGTAAAGTGACTCACTTTTTGCATCACAATCTTTTTACATAATGACATGCATTTAGATGTTATCAACATGGCATAAAAACAATAATTTTCCAAATTTGTGGTTAGATTTAAATTGTCAACTTGAAAAAGAAGAAATCTATAAAAATAAAAATTGCAACAAATGTACACCAAATATATAATAATGGATTTTTGAAGTTGAAAACATGGATTGGTTTATTATTTGTGCCTTTATATACATGCATTTTTGTATATGAATTTTAATTGTGATATATTATAGGGATTCAATATATGATATGTGAAAAAACAAATAACATGTGTGCAAAACAATTGCTGTAAAAAAAATAACCAAAAACAAGTTATGGATTTTTGAATGGCCTAAAATGAACCACATGTTCATAAGTCCATATCATAATCATTTTTGGGTGGATTTCAATTTTTATTTGCTTAACATGTACATTAAATAATTTTTTAGAATGGTTATTTTTCATATGGACTTTTTAATTCATTAACCACCATATAATTCCCCATTAAATTAATGATATTAAAGTATACTACCATTTTAACACTACAATGTGGACTTTTAAAGAATGAAACATCTATAAAAATGAACCACCTTAAAATGCATACACCAAAACCTTTAAAAAATCGTCAAATAAAGATTTTTAAAAGACATGTTAATTGTTTGGGCTATTCTTCATGAATTAGTGAAAAACATGGTGAACTTTGAACTAAAACCTTATTATTCAATGGCCATCTCCACTATCGAAAAAAGGTTGCCACCTGGAAAAATTAATTAAATGAATTGAAAGTTGAACTAAGCTATGAATTATGAAAAAAAGTGAACAATAAATTAAGGTTTGAACTACATATTAAATTACGCATTGAATTGAAAACTGAATTATGCTACATGAAAAACACTAGATGGATTGAGTATTGAATTGACCTAGTTGAACTTTATCACAACTTAGCTGCATGAAATTATCCATCCTCTACATATGTGATTTCAAACTTAAGCATCATAAACTAAACTATAAACTTTGATATGACATAGATAGACATAAACCCTAATTTGAAGTATCATGTTTGTACTAAATTGTACATTATCATGTATGCATCTTATATTATGACATCCAATATGTAATTCAAACTTCAAATTTGAACTTTTCACTTAGATGTGAACCCCAATTACAAACCTAATTGTGATAGGACATATTAAAGGATGATGGTTTGTGCCTTGTGTGTTGTTGTTGTCATCTTTGAATCTACGCCATATCTCGCTCCTACCTCCTCCTTTGATGAAAAATATCTACTAGTTAAAACTCGTGGAATTTATTCACTTAATACATTTCCATTCATAGTGAAATGCATTTTGTCTTATAATGCAAAAAATTTTACCTCGACTGATTCTTTTTTCCCTTTATAAAAATCAAGCTCCTTTCCCCTTCCTAATATTTCTGTTTCCTTCATATACACAAAAAAATGTTTAGCAACAAAGTACACAACACTACACATCTTAGTTCCCTAGTTTAGCATCAAAATAGTAATTATAACAAAGGATAACACCTTTTGTCTAATTACTCACCAAGCACATCTCGCTATTTTTTTCGGTGTCATAATTAAGTTTCATTGTTTTCTTTAATACAGGTCCAGTTGTTGCCACACCTTCTTTTTGTTCTTTATTAAACTATAGTTGGAAGTTTGTTAAGCTTTTGCATCTAGAACATGTTTCTTTCACATCCTCTCACAGGCTTTTAAACTTTTTTGTTTAGAATTTGTCTTCATTTTCCACATGTACCTATGTGTCAAGTCCACCTTTAACCATTCAAGGAATCTTTATTGAATGATTACCAATTCAAACAAACCTTCCATTTTTCATCAAGATTGTTTTTTTTCTATGTGTCTATTGGGGCTCCTGTGAATCCATAAATGAATTCGGTAAGAGTTACTAACAATTTGATAACATTTGGTGTTGAATGATCAAATGCAAATTAAAAGTTCTACCAATTTTCTGAATTCTTGAGTCACATGAAACATGTTTCCCCAATAAAATCAAACCCATCTCTCCTCATTATGAAATGTGTTTCCTCACGATAGTTAAACCTTTTAGAGAAATTTGGCCACCATTGAAATACATGAATGAAATGGTGGTTACAAAATCATGGGACAATAAAGACACATGACCTAAAATGAAACCACTACATTGCCATTTGACTCCAAAAAGTAAATATGGATAGTGAGTCACGCTTCAAAGTACAACTAACTAGGGGTTATTAACTATTTAACTAACAAAACATTTTTGTACAATATCTTAAAAATTATATAAACAAAGTTTCACCTATTTCATTTCATTTGTTATGCATCGAGCAAAAATTTGTGAATTCTAAAATGATTTGTTGGACCATGGTCAATTGTGCCATGAAGCCTAACTCCTTGTTCATACTTATAGTTCATCTTGTTGGAATCAAACGACAATGTAGTGATTTAATGATAGGGACTAACTGGTGATTTTATTCTTCTTAACCATTGTGTAAATCACGTGTCACCAAACACCAATGACATATATAGAATGATATTGTTGCCTTGATTTGATATGACACTCTAGAAGGACCACAAATTAATTAGATTACTTTGATATTAATTAATGACCTGGTGGGGTCCACTCTATCATATTTTTCATATTTGTCATGTCTTACCTAACCTAACCTTTTCATGATTATTAGTTTGTTTGATTTCCATATCTATGATAATGTGTTCTTCTCTTAGTATTTCGCATCATTTTAACGTTTTTTGTTATTTTCCTATTGCTTGGAAAACTTAATGGCATTTTTATTTATTGATTCCTCCTATTTGTTGTTTGGAAAATTTTCAACTTAGTGGCATTTTAGTTTATTTATTCCTCATATAATTAACCTTTCTTGTTCTTGTTGTATTGTAATTTTAGAATTGTGTGCTAACATGTGTCAATAAGGTTTTTTTCCCTTTGTTTCCTCTAACTATTTCCAATTTATGGTATACTAGGGCCACTTCTTGGATGCAATTTAGACTAAGGTCCAAGGACAAAAATCCCAAGGACTAATTTGAAATAATTTCAAACTAGAATTGGATTCTTTTAAACATTCAAAAAATATTTTTTGCTAGGGCATACAAAATGTGTCTAAAGGCTTGGGGTCCATTTTGAAAAATAAACGATTAAGGTTTACATTTGGTGTAATTCTTTAACTTTCTTCCCCACCATCCAATTCACCATTATTTCCTCACTTGCAAAGGATGAAAGTGCAACCACCATTTGAAGATTCACAAAACCAACCATGTTAAATGTAGTATTGGTTATGATAAGGAGAGCTCGTGTGCTCTCAACAATGTCCTAAATTCATAACATGTGTTCCATTGCAATAGAATTTGGGCAATAAGGGTTTAGGAAAAGGAATATATATATAAAGAAAATAATAGTTGTTAACCCAAATTTTCATTTTATGTATATAGTAACCTATTGTTACCAATTGGTAACTTGTCAAGCATTATCACTTTTAAAAATTATTATGTTATTATTAAGCAACAGATAATCAGTCTATTAAGTTAATCGATAATAGATTTCAATTGACAACATGAAACTTGAATTCATGTTTTCAATAATTAACATGAAATGTTATTCCCATTAGAAAAACATTACAAGACTTTAGACAACCCCAATTCCAACAATAAACTAACCTTCCTTTTATAACGAACAACTAAAGGAGGGGGGGAAGGGACTTGATAACAATTTATGAAATAAAAGTGTTTCCCTATGTACCAACAAAAATAACCCTACTTAAAAGTTAAAAGGAACAACAAAGTGCAACCAAATTCTTCAAATCTAAAGCAAGAAAATTGCTCAAACACAACAAGATCAAATCTTCAAATAATGCACAATGAATTCTTCAAATATAGAGCAACCAAATTGCTCAAACAAAAGCATAATCAATTCTTCAATTTCTAAAGCACATACATGAAAAATATTTTGTTTGAGCAATTTTCTTGTTCTATATTTGAAGGTTTAATTGTGTTTTCTTTGAAGATTTGATCATACTTGGCTGAATGATTTGCTTTCTTTAGGAATTGAACAACTTGATTGAACCAATTTGTCAACTTTACAATTGAATGATTAATTTGTGCTTTGTGTGAAAGTTTGATTATTTTAAATTGTCGTTATATGATTATACTTGTGATTGCAAAGGAATGGTTTTAGTCCATGAGGGAAGGATTCAACAATTTATTTGTTCTAGATTTTGAAAAATTGATTGTACATTTGTTTAAGCAATTTGTTTCCTCTAGATTCCAAGAATTGATTGTGCATGTTTCAGCAATTTCCTTATTCACTCTAGATTCAAAGGTCAGTTGCGAACTTTGCTTGACCAATGTCCTTACTTTAGAAAATGCACAATTTATTTTTATTTTTATTTTCTAGGAACAATATGCATACTTTAGAAATTAAAGAATTGATAGGGTTTTTTTTTGTTTGAACAATTTGCTTGCTCTACATTTGAAGAATTGATTTTGTGTAGTTCAATAAGGTATCCCATGAAGTGTGCAATCATAGGGAGAAAAATTATGAATTCATTTGACATTGATTAACTTAGTTGTAAGACCCAAATTTTCACATACTTATCATATTCCGCCAATTGTTTAAATTCTTAAGTCATATGAAACATGTCCCCTCAATAAAATCAGACCCCTCTTGCTTCATTATGAAATGTGTCTCCTCACTATAGTTAGACCTTTGAAAACAAATTCGCCGCCATTGAAATAGGTAAATGAAATGGTGGTAACAGAATCATGGGACAATAAAAACGCATGACCTAAAATGAAACCATTACACCACCATCTAACTCCAAAAAATTAATATGGATAGTGAGTTAGGCTTCAAAGTACAATTCACCATGGGTTATTAACTATTTAACTAACAAACCATTTTTTTACAATATCTTAAGGATTATATAAATCAAATTTCACCTATTTCATTTCATTTGTTATGCATCAAACAAAAATTTGTGAAGTCCAAAATGGTTTGTTGTACCATGGTTAGTTGTGCCTTGAAGCCTGATTCCATGTTCATATTTACAACTCATTTGTTGGAATCAAATGGTGGTGTAGTGATTTCATGATAGGGATTGAATGGTGATTTTTTTCTTCTTGACCACTGTGCAAATCCCATGTCACCAAACACCAATGACATACATGAAAAGATATTGTTGGCTTGATTTGATATGACTCTCTAGAAGGACCATAAATTAATTGGATTACTTTGATATTGATTAATGACCTAGTGGTTCCACCCTATCATATTTTTCATATTTGTCATGTCTTACCTAACCTTCTCATGATTGCTAGTTTGTTTGATTTCCATATCTATGATAATGTGTTCTTCTCCTATTATTTTCGCATCATTCTAACGTTTTTTTTATCTTCCTATTGCTTGGAAAACCTTCAACTTAGTGGCATTTTAGTTTATTGATTCTTCCTATCTATTTCTTGGAAAACTTTCAACTTAATGGCATTTTAGTTTATTGATTCCTCCTATCTATTGTTTAGAAAACTTTCAACTCAGTGGCATTTCAGTTTATTGATTCCTCTTATAATTGGCCTTTCTTGTCCTTGTTGTATTGTAATCCTAGAACTATGTGCTAACAAGTGCCATTAACGTTTTTTTCCCCTTTGTTTCCTCTAACTATTTATATTGGGGCCACTTTTAGGATGCACTTTAGACTAGGGTCCAAGGACAAAAATCCCAAGGACCAATTTGAAGCAATTTCAAACTTGAATTGGACGCTTTTAGACATTCAAAAAATATTTTTCCTTAAGGTATACAAAATGTGTCTAAAGGCTTGGGGTACATTTTGAAAAATAAATGATTAAGGTTTACATTTGGTGTAATCCTTTAACTTTCTTCCCCACCATCCAATTCACCATTATTTCATTCACTTGGAAAGGATGAAAGAACAACCACCATTTGAGGATTCACAAAACCAACCATGTTAAGTCCAATATTGGTTATTATAAAGGAGAGCTCTTATGCTCTCAACAATGTCCTTAATCCATAACATGTGTTCCATCCCAATAAAATTTGGTCAATAAGGGTTTAGGAAAAGGAAAAGGATGAAAAATATAAAGAAAAAAAAATTGTTAACTCAAATTTTCATTTTATGTATATAATAACCAATTGTTGCCAACTGGTAACTTGTCAAGCATTATCATTTTTCTTAATTGTTAAGTTGTTATTAATCAATAGATAATTAGTTTGTTAAGTTAACTAGTAACAAGTTAACATTAACAAAAACATGAAACTTGAATTCATGTTTTTAATAATTAACATGAAACATCATTCCTATTAGGAGAACATTCAAAGACTTTAGACAACCCCAATTCCAACAATAAATTAACCTTCCTTTTATAATGAACAACTAAAGGAGGACGGGAAGGGACTTGACAAAATTTTGCAAAATAAAATTGTTTCCCTATTTACCCAACAAAAAAACCCTACTTGAAAGTTAAAAGGAACAACAACGTGCAACCAAATTCTTCAAATCTAGAGCAAGAAATTTGCTCAAACATAACAAGATCAAATCTTCAAACAATGCGCAATGAATTCTTCAAATATAGAACAACCAAATTGCTTAAACAAAAGCACAATCAATTCTTCAATTTCTAAAGCACATACATGAAAAATATTTTGTTTGAGCAATTTGCTTGTTTTGTATTTAAAGGTTTAATTGTGCTTTCTTTGAAGATTTGATCATACTTGGCTGAATGACTTGCTTTCTTTAGGAATTGAACAACTTGATTGAACCAATTTGTCAACTTTACAATTGAATGATTAATTTGTGCTTTGTGTGAAAGTTTGATTATTTTAAATTGTCATTATATTATTATACTTGTGATTGCAAAGGAATGGTTTTAATCCATGAGGGAAAGATTGATCAATGTATTTGCTCTAGATTTTGAAGAATTGATTGTACCTTTATTTAAGCAATTTGTTTCCTCTAGATTCCAAGTGATTGTGCATGTTTCAGCAATTTCCTTGTTCACTCTAGATTCAAAGGTCAGTTGCGAGCTTTGCTTGACCAATGTTATTGATTTAGAAATTGCACAATTGATTTTTTTCTTTTTCTTTTTTTTGGGAGCAATGTGCTTACTTTAGAAATTGAAGAATTGATAGGACTTTTTTTTGTTTGAGCAATTTGCTTGCTTTACATTTGAAGAATTGATTTTGTGCACTTCAACAAGTTGTCCCATGAAGTGTGCATAGGGAGAAAAATGATGACCTCATTTGACATTGATTAAGTTAGTTGTAAGCCCCAAATTTTCACATACTTATCATATATTTGCACTTTAATTCTGAAAATTGGGGTTTCAATAGCCATAATAGGAATCCATCGGTGCTACCTACATACCAAAATTTCAAAAAGAAATATTTTTGTATCACAAGATCAATATCTTAAAACATGTTCTTATTAAGAGCCCTTTTTTTTAACTGGCGAAATTTCGCCCAAAAAAAGCGAAATTAAAAATTAAAATTTTGAAAAAGAATTGATTTTGGAGCTTCTCACTTGCCAGAAATGAGGGGGAAAAAGAAAGTAAAAACTCACCTGATTTGTTTATTTGGTTTTCATTGTGTAGTCAAACATATAGCAGGATGATTAAAGATTTGGACTTTATTTATGGTTTATAGCCAGATTTGGCTAAATCTTTCTAGGGATGATTGCCACTGTTTTTACATCTTCCAATGAATGATTGGCACTTGAGCTACAAACAGAAATTGCTGAGAAAAACATTGGTTGTTAAAGGTGCGACAATAGGGTCAGTGACTCAGCCATAGCCTTTTTTCCGGATGGCTACAGCCAAAAAGTGAAATTAAAAATTAAAATTGCTAAAATCAAGTGCTATTTGCTATTTTCAATAGCCAGAATTCGACCAATTTTTTTTTTAATTTCCAAATTCCTATACCTGGTTCAAGTAGGTAGCCCAAAATATAGAAGAATATTTAAGAAATTCTACTTTCATACTAAGCGTGTAGCCAAATTAGACTAAATCTTGGCATGGATGATGGCCACTTTGGCTAAATCACAAAATTGACCCCAAAAAAAAAACACATTGTCGGAGTCAGCAGCTGCCCTTGACACATTTT
>Ga0116231_10014902_pt1 | contig 10253 bp, 9 predicted proteins | sample S1TSphgellanicum_2_FD_89695 | JGI IMG/M metagenome (GOLD analysis project Ga0116231, IMG submission 89695) | Host-associated microbial communities from peat moss isolated from Minnesota, USA - S1T2_Fd - Sphagnum magellanicum MG | ecosystem: Host-associated > Plants > Peat moss > Unclassified... | reverse complement strand
CAAAACCACCCCCCCCCCCCCCCCCCCCCCCCCCCCCCCCCCCCCCCCCCCCCCCCACCATCCCCAACAAGAAAAAAAATCACAGCCAAAATAATGAACGCACGAGAGGTTCTTAGTCCAATATGGACGCCGCATGCCACACATGTAATTGCACATGTATTTACGCATGCCGCGCGCACATACACACACACACACACAACATACACACACCCGACTAGTGAACAAACTCTTTGTCATTTCAACTTCACATATGTATATACAAATACGTATATATACATGTATACGTATATATGGGGGAAGGCTCTTTAAATATATTATTCATAATTAATTAATTAATTAAAAATAAATAAATGACAATAATTAAACAATATGAAGGCTTCTTTAGTCATGTCAGCTTTTAGTAAGATTCTTTTAGGGGATTTATTCATAGTAATTATAAATAAATGAATGAATGAATGAATGAAAAGAATCAAATAATATTAATTAAAAAGTAGAATTATTTATATATATATATAATTTTACTGGTGGGCACTGAGTAGTACTAATTTAATTATTTCTTAATACCATTGTGGAAATTTGCTCAGCAGGTTTTGTGGATCCAGCGGTCCGTTTCTTGAGATCCAGAGGTCTGTAATTGTGGATCCAACGGTCCGTTTTTTTCTCAGGTCCAGTGGTCAGGAGTTTGGGGATCCAGTGGTGCATTTTTGGAGATCCAGCGGTCCGTTTCTGTGAGATCCAGAGGTTTTTGTGTTTTGGGATCCGGTGGTCTGGGATTCTGAGATCCAGTGGTCCGTGTAGTGGGATCCAACGGTCCGTTCTACTATACACAGCGGGTCATAGTCGTACCAGTTTTTTTGGATAAATTTTCCGTGCGGGATATTCGCAGAGAGGTGGGACCCGGGTGGGTGGGACCGTTGAATAAGAGCCAATACCTTTCGTATAAAATGTCAATACGGTGGACAATAGGCAAGAGCACGGGCAAGAGACCGTTGGGTAAACTGTTTTACTCAACGGTTTTCGAGTAAAAATTGCCGTGTAAAGTGAGAATCCGGTGTGGTATTGAGCACTTCGCTGCTCTTGACGATTCGCTGCCGCTGGAGGTGGGACCGTTGGACAAAGATGACAGCATCTTTCGTGTAAAAGGAAAATCCAATGGAAATTAGGCGAGGGCAGGCACGCGACCGTTGGGTAAGACCCAGTATCTATCGAGTAAAATGTCAATCCGACGTGTAAAACGAAAAATCGGTGGGTATTAGTCCGCTGCTGTGGATGCTCTTCTCTGCTGCTGCCGCTGCCGCTTTGTCCCCTTTGTTTTGTTTTGGTGCATGCATTCGTCGTCGTCGTCGTCGTCGTCGTCGGCTATGGTAGCTCACTGTGCAGATTCCGCTCGAGTCTGCTTAAATGTGTGCGTGTTCCGGTTTTTTTCGGAATGCCGGGAGCTTGGAAGCTCTCGGGCCTTTGCATCTGATCTTTTCCCCTGCATTTTTTGGTCTAGAAATCGCTGAAATCGGTCCAGCTTCCAGTGTGTTTTGTTTGTTGTTTCGGTTCGCTTTCTTCTTCTTCTCTTTTGTTGTTGTTGTTGTTGCTGCTGCTGCGGCTTTGTGCTTTGTTTTTTGACAGTCTTTTGTTCTTCTTCTTCGTCTTCTTCTTCTTCCTTGTCCGGGCTGTTGACAATCGGCGATTGTCGTGGCCGTTGTTGTGGCGATGAAGAAGATGTGAGCGAGTGCAGCACTTGTCGTAGCTGATGAGGTTTTCCTGGTCTGTTTTCTGACAAGGCTCTTGTGGTTCCGATCTTCTTTTGTACCTCGTGGAATTGCGTCCCTAGTGGCTGTGACGACGAGGAAGAGGAAGCGGTGGAGGAGGGAGGAGAGACGACGACGACGACGCCTGCGGCTATTTACGTGTCTTGTGGCCGGTTTTCGCGGGGAGAAAGACGGACAGTTCAGAGAGGGTTTCTTGTACGCTTTCTGAACTGTTTTTCGTGCTTGAAGAAGCAGCAGCTACGTCATTCTTCTTCTTCTTCTTCTGCTGCTGCTGGCTTCTTTCGACTCTTGTTGCCCTTCCTTTTGTGTTCCTCCGTCGCCATCGTCATCGCTTCTTCCGCAACAAGTCCGATGTGGTGGTTGTTCCGTTGCAAGTAATCTACTGGACCGATTCGTCATCCTGTTGTTGTCTCCTTTGGCGGCGTCGTAAAGGTATGAAGTTGTTCTGTTCCGCTAACACATGATTGTCAGAAAAATTCCAGCTGAGCTCGCCCTTCCTTGAGAGCAAACTTCACTTCACGCACAAAAGCTATGGTTCTTTTGTTCTTCTGGGGATTTTGCGGAAGAAATGAACCAAAAGGCACCCCATTCCCAAAACGTTTCTTGTACACTGTTGTTCCGCCAGACTCTTTGCTTGTCTTGCACACCATGGGATGTTCTCTAGAAGCTTTGTCATCTCACTGCCTTCCCTTCCCATAGAGGGTTGCTTGCCAGCCAGGGTTTACCGATGCGTCAAGTCTTGCCTTTCAGCAAACCCTTTCTTTCTCACTATCGCTGTCTGCCTGCCCGCCCTTAGTGAACCTTCTACATCATCAGGAATCAACTCCCCATCCTTTGGCACCTGTCCAAACAAGATGCATTGGGAGCCCAGTGTAGGGTTGGAATTGAAAGACTCAGGTTTTCTGCTCATCTTTGGGTACAAGAAGTTGGTGAATTTCTTCTTGCAATGATAGAACGATCTTGATCCCTGACGAGATCTGAATATCCCAGACATCTTGAAATTATCAGAATTCCAAGAGTAGTGTCATTCAGTGAAGATCATACATGTGTTTTCAGTTCAACACTTTTGGTATGGCCGGGAACAAATCCCTGCTGCCATTGCCACTTCTTCTTTTTCTTCTTCTTCTTGTTGCAGCAATTTGTTGTTGTGGAGAAGTTTCATTTGCTGAGGTATAAAACTGGGTTCTTAAATAGCTGTCCTTTGGTTGAAGAATGAGCTTTTGGTTATGTCTTGAGTTCTAACACTTGACAAGAAGAATGGGTTGTTTTTTCTGCTGCAGAAACTTTAGCTAACACAAAAACAGAATGAGTGTGACCACCCAGGAACGGGATCAGTCAGTTCTGGTATACAAGCCCCTCCTCTGAGCCTCACTTTGCATCATCGCTCCCTGCAATAAAACACCACCCAAGGATTTGTGTCTTTGACATTAGTGGAGTTAGATCATGCATGCATGGTGTTTAACCAGCCTATTGCAGTTTGCCATGATTGGAGATTTGTGCTTCTTGTTGACCCTCTCTTAAGTGTTTTAACTTCTGCTGTATGAAGTCTTTTTGATGCTGACTTGATTGTTTTCTGTAATGAACAGGGCAGGTTATGTGAGCTCCATGATCTCTGCATCAACTCAGCTTATCTTTCAGTTGTTGTAGCAGCAGCTGGAGATGTGCTAACACAGTGCTTCACAAGAGGGAGGGATTGTAGACAACCTTTTTTTGAGATTTTGATTCAATGTGCTTCCTGCTGTTAAGTGAATGAGGAGATCTTCCTCTTGAAGTCACTGTGAGCTTGAGAGAGAAGGAAGGAAGGTTTGTTTCAGACACTGTGATGCCTCATCAAAGACACATGTTGGTTGTGATGACCCCTGCTCTTTAAGTAAGGGCAAAGCTTTGGGAGATTGTGAGAAAGTAGCCCCAAAGACAGCAAGGTGCATTCCAGCTTCTTTCAGGGCCGTCTTTGATTCGCAGCCAAGAAGTGCAGAAACGTTCAGTGCACGCAACAGTGTGCACTTTATTTGTGTGTAATCCTATGTCTAAATTGTTACTGTGGACTTGGCAAGTCAGTCAAGACAGAGTACATGATCATTTTGTGGCAATGCTGCATTGATCTGGAAAGGTTATGCCTGTTTACAAAGGTTGTAGCGGCAATTCAAGTTTTACTTCAACACAGTACTTCAGTAGTGGGTGGGGTACTATTTGCAGCTACCAGGCAGTTGAACAGTCTGAGGAAGGAAGAATGTTGGACCAGACAGATATTACCATGAATCATCGGCCCTGGGGCACATTGCCAGAGGATCTGTTAGATCGGGTGCTGGCACGCTTACCAATTCACACACTCTTTCAGCTGCGGTCAATCAACAAGAAGCTCAATTCGATTATCTACTCAGATGGTTTTGTGAAACTTTACACTGAGAATTGGATGGAAATGCAACCCTGGTTTCTTTTGACGACAGTGGGGAATATGGTGTGCACTTTTAATCCAGCTCTCAACAAATGGCACAACATTCCACTGCCAACTGTAGCACCAAGGATGCGAGTGGTTGCGGCTTCCAGCAGCCTCTTGTGTTTTGGGGACCAAATTGGAGAATGCTCTGTTTTGTCTGTTTGTAACCCCTTGATAAAGTCTGTCAGAGACTTACCTCCCATGCTTCATGTCAGGCTCATTCACAAGCTGGCTATTTTAGCAGACACGGGATCCAAGTCCTACAAGATTATGGTTGCAGGGGAGGATGGATATCCTCCTGATGACCCATATGTTTATAAACTCTCCACAGAGGTCTATGATTCAACAACCAGGCGATGGACAATGACAGGCAACCCTTTGCCTGATGCCAAGTTTGGCTCAGACCCTGGGGTTTGGTGCAATGGACTCTACTACTGCATTACAGAGATGCCATATGGTGTAGTTGTGTATGACCCTGACCAAGGGGTGTGGAGTGATGCTCAAGCTGAGATGCCAAAATTCCTTGCTACACCTTCCCTTGTTCAGTGCCAAGGCCAACTCCTAATGGTGGGAAAAGTTTTAAGCCATGCAACAACACTCGCCACCACAGAAAGCATCCGGATCTGGGAGCTGAAGCGTGCCACAATGGAGTGGATTGAGGTGCAAAAACTGCCTGGTGGGCTCTACACTGCATTTTTGGAGCCTTTGGCACCTTTCACACCAATTGTGGGAGTTGGTCTTGGTAATCTGGTTTGCTTCACCACACACTTGAGCCCTCATGCAATCGTACACAACCTGGCCACAACATCATGGCATCGGCTGCCAAGGGACTCTCTTTTTCCCAGTGATCGCAACTTCCACATGTTGGGATTTGCTTTTGAGCCGCGGTTGGACTTGTATGCGTAGAAAGTGAGTGTTTCTCAGGAGCGCAAGAAGAGTAAATACTGAGCCTATGCAGAAAAGGTATGTTGTGGACAGAAACTAGTCTCTTTGTTCATTTGGTAGTAATGGGGCCACATGGGTGGGATTTAGCTTCATCTACTGTCAGCAATAATTTCACTGTCAAAAACGCCTATGTCTCCCACTGTAAGGATCAAGAATGAGGGGAAGTGAAAGAGAAAATCTTCTCTGGGTTCTCTGTTACTTCTTCAAAACTAGTTATTAATTCTCTCTTTGTTCGTCATGTGTGGTGGTGGGTCCTTTTAAGTTTTGTCAGAAAGGGTGTGCCCCCCAGACAACGGTCATTGGGTTTCTTTTGCCCCAACAGAAACATGAAGATGACACTAAATGTTGCAGACAAAACCTCAGAAACGCAGATGACATGAGAATGAAGCCACTTGTTTGATTGATGACGAAGAATTGGGTGCCATAGGAAAGAAATGGGGATAAAGGAAATTGTAAAAATGATGAAGAGTGAATTTAGATTTGTGTTTTGGGGGAGTTTTAGCTGGCTGATGATATGATGACCAGGAGGACTTTATTTACCACACTTAAATAATTTGTTGAAAGTTGGCACAATATGTGATAGGGAATTTGTAATCCCAAGAATGTTTGTTAACAAAGAATTTGTTAACCTCATTTTGGATTGTGCTAATGAACAATATTTTCAAGTGACTATTTTTTTTGCGTGAACCTCAGTTTGGAATTGCGTTAGTGAAGAATGTTTTCTAAGTGACAAATTTGTAGAATGCTTTCAAGTGACACTTTTGTGTGAACTTCATTTTGGAACTGTTAATGAAGACAGTTTCTTTCAAGCGATTGACTCTTTTTGTTTCATTAGTGTGAGATTTTTCGCTCAATGCTGTCTATCAAGGACTACTGTATTTTGAAAGACGTGTTCCCAGAACTTCTTTTGTGGTAGTAATTTTGGGGTGAAGGTGTGATTCCAATAGGCAAATAAATGCACACTATGTAGCCATTTCTCATTTGAGAGTAATATGGTTTCTTGTTTGCACAATTCTGTGGTAGTGTTTGTGTGTTTGTGTCAAAAGATTCAATTGGTCATTTTCTTGTTTGCGAAACAATTGTGTTCCAGGCCAATTTTATATTTTACTACATTTTGTATTAAAATGCATAATGTAATACAATATATTGTACACACAAATATGTATACATGTATATATCTTTTATTTTATTTTTGGATTTGGTTTCTGGCAAGCTTTGGAAAAAAGGTGTTATTCTTATCTTTTTCTGTTGAAAAGGTTATTCCAAACGTAGTCCTTACAAAACAAAAAACCTCTAAAAAGGCCTCAATGGCATTTGCCAAGCGGAAAAGCTGCCTGAAACTTTGCAATGTGGGCCTCAAAATGACCCACCGAGGTTATTCCAAACGTAGTCCTTACAAAACAAAAAACCTCTAAAAAGGCCTCAATGGCATTTGCCAAGCGGAAAAGCTGCCTGAAACTTTGCAATGTGGGCCTCAAAATGACCCACCGAGAATCTGAACAAACCTTTTATGTCATGTGCAACCAGATTAGTGTTCCAAGACTATCAAGAATGAAAAGGTGACACAAATGAAACTTGTTATACAAAACCTCACAAAAATTAATTCTTGCATAATAATAATAAAATTCTCCTAAAGGAATACTTGACAAATGGAAGGTGATGTTTTCATGCATCGAGAACTACTGAACATGAAGGTTGTTCTAAGGAAGCGCTATTAGTTCAGGCCAAAAATAGTGGCAGCCAATTTCAAGTATAAAATTTCTATGCAACCAACGATAAGACTCCTGAATGAGTCTCAATTAAAATACCAATAAGTGTTGGGCAGAAATTAGAAACCTCTCAAAGAAAAAAGAGGGGAAAAAAAAACCTTCTCCAGGTAGAGGAGTATCATGTTGGCTTTCAAGTTTCATAACTGAGGTTCTCAAAAAAGAATCCTGAATGCCCCGGGGTTTGGAAGTAGAACCCCAGTTCTCAAAAGTTGAAGAAGTGGAATACAAATCTAGTCCTTGGGTTTTACACATTTAGAAGTATTTGGTAGAATTTTTCAATCAAAATCAGGCAAGGGATAAAGATATAAAATAACATGATAGATTGATTGAGCTCATTGCAAGACTGAGCAAATTTTGCCCAAAGGCGACATATGAACTTTCATTGACCAAAAAACAATTTTTAACGTCACACTCATGACAACGTGCATCATAATATGACACTTATAATGACCAAGTTGGGTACTCATTTTTTGTAAAAAAATTAGTTGAAATGTGAATTCTTTGCAATTCCTGGCACATGAACATGAACTTTGAAAATGTGTAGTAATTTCAAAGAGAAGTTAAGCCATTGAAATTGCTGGGATGCAATGCCGAGGGCAGCTCATAAAATGAGTTTTCAGAGTAAGTCCCCCACCACCTTTCCACTAGCAATCTCTACTACCATCTCTACTCCCCCGTGCATTGCACTCCTAAATGCATGCAACTAAGTTCAACAGTTGGACACCCAATGCATCACACTTCTACATGCCGTTTAGGCATAGTTTTTCACATGAATAATAAGTACAAATGCTCTTGTTATTGTTATCATCTGATGTTGTAGCCGCTGTTCTTAGAAAAACAAAGAACCAATTCTGATAAACCACCACCATTCCCAAACCCAATAATAAATAAATAAATAAATGGCCCATATACCCACGGTTCTTTGCTGGTTCTTTCCTTTACCTCACTGTCGTTTATCTGGTGTCCTTTACTCGCTGTCCTTTATTCATGCTTGTTGGTGTAAAGGGGAAAAAGGAGATGATCTTTATGCCTCTTCAATCCCTTGGAATGGCAAGGCAAGGAAATACAGGACCTCACCTCACCTCACCTCCCATGGGAGGGTCCATTATAGAACCTCGTCATTCACAATTTTTTGAGCAATGGAAACACTTTCAAAGAGAACTTTATGTGCATTGAAGAAGATAATACTTCATGAATAAGTGCTTATTCAAATCACGTCTCTAATTCCAATATTATCATTTGGAGTTGTATGTTTTATCTTATAACTTAGCTAAGTGTGTAAGGTTTAGGCTCAAATGTCTAGAACAGAAATATCATTAAGTTCTAAAAAAGGTTGAAATCAGGCTCATTATGCAACATTCAAAATCACATTCTAATTTGTGCCTAACCATTTAGAGTTGTAGGTTTAATCTTTTATCATTTAAGGTTTAAAGTTTAGGCTCAAATATATGGAACAAGAATATCTGAAGTCAAAAAATGTTTAAATCAGACTAATGCAGATTCAAATCACATTCTACTAAGCTATTAATCTTGTGGAGTTGTAGGTTTAATCTTATCAAACTAGGGCGCATGGTTTTAGGGTTTAGGCTCAAATTTCTGGAACAGAAATAATCATTAAGTCAAAAACATGTTTATATCAGACTAATTATGCAAAGTTCAAATCACATCCTCATCAACTACTTACTTATCACGTAGAGTTGTAGGTTTAATGGTATCAATTAGGGTACAAGGTTTAGGGTTTAAGGATTTACAGTTGGACCTCAAATGTCTGGAACAGAAACATCATTAATTCAAAAAACATGTTTAGATCAAACTAATTATGCTAGATTCAAATCACATTCTAATAAACTACAAATCAGTTATGGGTTTTTTCAAGTCTCAATTCTGGCAAGCTTCTTGGATTTGGCAACACGTAAGTGTGTGTGTGTGTGTGTGTGCAGCTAATTTTACTCCATCTCTTGCTTTTGTTTATTACATGTCTAGTGATTTGTTTGTATTTGTGGTGTGTGGTTTGTTTTTCTCCCAACCCATCCATCTCTCCCATCTCCTTTCTTAGTTCAATTGAGTAGTAAACTGCTCTTGTGTGATGTGTGGGAATGGTGGGTGTGGTTTTTTCCTTGAAGATTTTGATTCCTTTCTTTTTGGTGTTTTGTGGACTTCTTTGTGAACAATTTCTGGATTAGTTCCTACAATTGTTGATCAAAATATGAACATTCATTTGGTAGGCTCAGGGACAACTTCCATATCTGAACAAGCCCATCAGTCAGTCAAATGCAATTGTATAGCATTTGAGTTGTTGCCATGGCCTGAAATCTGTGGAGATCAAAAACTTGTGCTTGGTATGAATACCTTTTTGCAAGCATGGCACCTCCCAATTATGTTGCAGATGATATCCATGTTTGCAAACTTTGTTTTCCAAGCTTGCAGATGATCTGTGTTGGCTGTTGATCTACGTCCGGGAGCCATGGAATGTATAACAGGGTCTGGTGTTGGTGGGTGTTTTGCCAGGCTACATATGTAACCCAGAAGACACCAAAAGCTACCTTGGTATACCTTACTATTGTATACCCTTACTGGTGGAAATACAGCAAGGGCTCTCAGGTATCGTATGTGTCCATTGTCCTCTGAATGCCATGGTAAGGCTAATTGAAGTGAGAAGAGAAGAACAAGGCATGAAGTTCTTCATGAAGGTTCACTACGATTCATTTTTTGGGTCATCCACTATGGCTGTTTCTGTTGTGGGTTTTGGGGTTCTCTGTTTGGCACATCTCTTTTGATGACATTTTGCTTGAAGTGTTTGGTGATTGTTCCAGAACCCATTGTTGTGTGTGAAGCCTTATCAATTAGTTGCACCGTCAAGCTGATCAATTAGTTGCACCGTGAAGCCTGATCAATTAGTTGCACCGTCAAGCTGATCAATTAGTTACACCGTGAAGCCTAATCAATTAGTTGCACCGTCAAGCTGATCAATTAGTTGCATCGTGAAGCCTGATCAATTAGTTGCACCGTGAAGCCTGATCAATTAGTTGCACCGTCAAGCTAATCAATTAGTTGCACCGTGAAGCCTGATCAATTAGTTGCACTGTCAAGCCTATCTATTAGTTGCACCGTTGTCTAAGTTTAGTAGGAGTTGGTGAACTTGAAACTATATAGTTTTTCATTGTAAGTATCTAAGTGTGGTGTGGAATGCCAAGTAGAAAAGTGAGAAATTGTGAAAGTTGTGTGATAGTTCTTCACTGTTGTATTCATTGATTTCATAGTGTGAGTTGAGTGCGGGTGCGCTCCGTGGATGTAAGCTTTTGCTGAACCACGTAAAATCTTGTGTCCTTGGTTTTTTCT
>Ga0116231_10014900_pt1 | contig 10255 bp, 7 predicted proteins | sample S1TSphgellanicum_2_FD_89695 | JGI IMG/M metagenome (GOLD analysis project Ga0116231, IMG submission 89695) | Host-associated microbial communities from peat moss isolated from Minnesota, USA - S1T2_Fd - Sphagnum magellanicum MG | ecosystem: Host-associated > Plants > Peat moss > Unclassified... | reverse complement strand
GTGGGTTCGGCCGCCGGAACTGATTCGCATCGGCGCGAACTATGCGGCCAAGATCGTCTGTTCGAACGTGTTTCTGGCCGGCCGGGATCCCGACGAGGTCTTGGCGATCGACGTCCTGGCCGCCGGCAATCCGCTGCTGCGCCTCATGCGCGTCTCCGTGGACCGAACCCATGGGATCGTGCGCAGCGGCCTGTTCGGCTTCATCGGTGGCGGGCTCGCGGTCACGCGCCCGGGCGAGGGGTGTACGGTGCTACCCGACGGAGATCTCGCAGCCCGCGGCTCGCCTTCGCCGTCCACGGCGACGCCCGCCGACCCCGGGGCCGAATGGCCGCAAGGCGAGGCGGTGCAAACCGACCCGCGGCTGGATCGACTCATCGCCGATGAGGCTCTCGCGGGTCCGGGATGGCGCGCCATCGTCGTCGTCCATCACGGCCGCATCGTCGCCGAGCGGTATGCGACCGGCTTCAGCGCGGCGACGCCATTGATCGGCTGGTCGATGGCCAAGACCGTCACGGCGGGGTTGATCGGCTTGCTGGTCAAGGATGGTCGCCTGACCGTGACTCGAGCGGCGGGCTGGCCGACGGTGCCCGGCGACGGGCGGGACCGGATCCGGATCAGTGATCTTCTGTCGATGACGAGCGGCCTGCATTTCAACGAGACCTATGGCGACGTGTCCGATCTCACGCGGATGCTGTTTCTCGAGCCCGACATGGCGCGTTTCGCGCGCGATCAGCCGCTCGAGCATCCGGTCGGACAGGTCTGGAGTTATTCGAGCGGCACGGCCATGATCCTCTCGCGCATCTTCGAGGATGCGGCCGGACCCGCGCCGCTCGACTTCGTCCGCGGGCGCCTGTTCGGCCCGCTCGGGATGGCGAGTGCGACGTTCGAGACCGACGAGCACGGCACGCTGGCCGGATCGTCCTATCTGTATGCGAGCGCGCGCGACTGGGCGCGATACGGACTGCTGCTCGCGCAAGCCGGGATGTGGCAGGGACAGCAGATTCTGCCCAGGGACTACGTCGAGATGATGGCGAGCCCCGTCGCCGCCTCGGGCGGCCAGTACGGCCACGGCCAGCTCTGGATGTGGGGCAGCGATCCGGTGACACCGGGCGTCGATCCGGACGCGGCATTCGGCATCCCCGCCGATGCGTTCTGGATGGAGGGGCACGACGGGCAGAGCGTCGCCATCATCCCCTCGCGCGAGCTCGTCGTCGTACGCATGGGTCTCACGCCGGACGCGCAACACTATTCACCGCAACGGCTCGTGCAAGCCGCCCTGCAGGCAACGGCCGCGCCATGAGTGCCACGCCATGAGTGCCACGCTCCCCGCAGGCGCCTCGGACCTCGCCGCCGACGCGGTCGTGAAGCGCTTCGCGAATCACGTCGCGGTCGACGGACTCTCGTTCTCGGTCGCGCGCGGCAGCTTCTTCTCGATCCTGGGTCCCTCCGGCTGCGGCAAGACGACGCTGCTGCGCATGATCGCCGGCTTGATCGAACCCGATGCCGGCGACATCGCGATCGGCGGCCGCAGCATGCGCGGCATCGCGCCGAATCGGCGTCCCGTGAACATGGTGTTCCAGCAGCTCGCGTTGTTCCCGATGATGTCGGTCGGCGAGAACGTCGAGTTCGGACTCGCGCGGCGCGGCATGAAGGCGGCCGAGCGCCGGCGCCGCAGCGAGGCGATGCTCGAGCGGGTCGGGCTCGCAGGTGCCGCCGGCAAACGCGTCGATGAGTTGTCGGGCGGCCAGCGCCAACGTGTCGCGATCGCACGCAGCCTCGTGCTTGAACCCACGCTGCTGCTGCTCGACGAGCCGTTGGGCGCGCTCGACTTGAAGCTGCGCGAACACATGAAGATCGAGCTGAAGCAGCTCCAGGCGGCCTTCGGCACGACCTTCGTCTATATCACCCACGATCAGTCCGAGGCCCTCGTGCTCTCCGACCGGGTCGGTGTCATGAACCGCGGGCGTTTCGAACAAGTGGGCACGCCCCAGGACTTGTATTACCGGCCGCAAACGCCGTTCGTCGCGGGGTTCGTCGGCGCGAACAATCGGATCGTCGGGCGGGCCGGTGCATCCGGCGATGACGGCACGATCGCGGTCACGACGCCGGCAGGCTGGACGATCCGCGGCATCCCGCAGGGTCCCCTGCGTCCGGGAGACGGCGTCGAGGCCTTCGTGCGACCCGAGGCGGTGAGTCTCGCCCGACACCCCGCGGACCTGCCGGCGCAGCAGCCCCGGCACGCAGGAGTGGTCGAGAGTCTGTTGTTCGACGGCGCGAATTCCGCCGTGTTGCTGCACGAGGCGACCACGCAGTGCGCCCTGCGGATCGCGCTGCCGCAGACCGGCCGCTATGCCGACTTGAAGCCGCAGGAGCACATCGCCTTCAGCTTCGATGCAGCGCTCGTCAGCTGCTTTCCCGAGCGGGGCGCGCGTGCTTGACGGTGCGGCGCGTGCGCGCTGGCAGAATCGTTTGTTGTTCGCGCTGCTGCTCGCGCCGGCGGTGGTGTGGCTCGGAGGACTGATCGTGCTGCCCCACGTGGAACTGGCGATCCTGTCGTTCCGGGAGCGTGTCGGACCGCGCCACTACGTGCCGAGCCTGGCCCAATACGCGACCTTCTTCACGGAACCCCTCTACTGGCACGTGTTCGTGCGCACCGCCTGGCTGTCGATCGTCGCGACGCTGCTGACGCTGCTGGTCGCCTTTCCGATCGCCTGGATCATCGCGAAACTGCTGCGCGGTCGTGCCGGCACCACACTGTTCATGCTGTGCCTGATTCCGTTCTGGGTCAGCGAGACCGTGCGCACGCTCGGGTGGATGATTCTGCTGCGCGAGTCGGGTGTGTTGCCGGCCCTGCTCGTGCGGCTCGGCATCACGCCGGTGCCCGTCGAACTGCTCTATCACGATGCGACCCTGCTGGTCGGGCTCGTCTACACCTCGATGCTGTTCATGCTGATTCCGCTGGTCTCGAGTCTCGAGAGCCTCGACGACAGCCTGATCGAAGCGGCCTATGATCTGGGCGCGAACGGGGTCGACGTGCTGCGCCGGATCGTGATCCCCCATGCCGCGCCCGGCATCACGGCGGGCTGCATCATCGTGTTCATGCTCACGCTCGGCAACTATCTCACGCCGACACTGCTCGGCGGCAAGAACTCCCAGTGGTTCACCGAGCAGATCTACACGCAGTTCATCACCCGCTTCAATTGGGAAGAGGGCGCGGCCTTCGGCTTTCTGCTGCTCGGCCTGTCGACGGCGATCGTCCTCGTCGGCCTGCGTCTGACCGGGCAGAGCTTCGGCGCCGTGATGCGCGACTCGCGGTGATGCAGAGGCCATGACTGCCGCCGTCCCGCCATGATCCCCTCGCTGCCCCGACCCGCCTGGCTGCGCGTCTCGACGCTGATCTACACGATCGGCTTCCTGACATTCCTGTTCCTGCCGCTCGCCATCGTGGCGGTGTTCGCCTTCAACGATGCCCCCTACCCTGCGCCTCCGTGGCGCGGGTTCACGCTCGACTGGTTTCTCGGCAATGCCGCGTCGGGCCGGGTCGGACTCCTCCAGGATGGCGAGCTGCAGGGCAGCATCCTCACGAGCGCGCTGGTGGCCTGCTGGGTCGCGGCAGGATCGGTCGCGCTCGGCACCGCGAACGCGTTCCTGATCGAACGCAGCCGCTCACGGGCCGTTCGAGCGCTTTCGGTGCTGATGCTCGCACCGCTGGTGATACCCGGCGTCATCCTCGGCATTTCCATTCTCGCCTTCGCGAGCCGCCTCGCGGAGCTCGGCGACGACTGGTTCGGCTGGGACCTCGATTTTCTGAGGCCGGGTCTGCCGCTCGTCGTGCTCGGCCAGTTGTCATACGTCGTGACGATCGCGACACTGACGATTGCCGCGCGGCTACGCCGTTTCGATCGGACCCTCGAGGAGGCGGCATTGAACCTGGGCGCCTCGCGCGCCGCGGTGCTGCGCACCGTCGTGCTGCCCTACCTCAAACCGGCATTGCTCGGCTCCGCCGCGATCGCGTTCCTCATGTCTTTCGAGGACTTCAACACGACCTTGATGCTGGTCGGTTCCGATGCGCCCCTGACCGTCATGATGTACGGCCGCATGCGCGAGGGTGCGACGCCGGTGCTGAATGCCGTGAGCCTGTTCCTGATGCTGGCCTCGGCCGCGCTCGCGTTGCTGCTGATCCGCGGTCAGCGGCGCAAGTCCTGACCTTCCGGCTGCGCCTGGAGGAGTTCGAGCCCCGCGGCGTGGCGGTCAGCCGCCGTCACGCGCCGCCTCGAGCGCCGCGTCGAGCACTTCCACCCAGTGCTTGACCGGCGTCGCCGTGCCCGATTGTAGCTGCCCGATACAGCCGACGTTGCCCGAGACGATGCAGTCGGCCTCGAGCGGCGCGAGATGGGCGAGCTTGCGGTCGCGCAGCGCCTGCGAGAGCGCCGGCTGCAACACCGAATAGGTGCCGGCCGAGCCACAGCACAGGTTGCTTTCCTGAGGCGCCACCGCGATGTCGAACCCCAAGGCCGCGAGCACCGTCTCGACGGTTCCGCGCTGCTTGATTCCGTGCTGCAGGGTACAGGGGGCATGATAGGCGAGGCGGCCCCGAGGCCGGCCGCCGAGTCGCGCGGCGAGCGCGGCGCCGAGGTCGGGCAGCAACTCCGACAGATCGCGCGCGAGGGACGCGATGCGTGTCGCCTTGTCCGCATACGCAGGATCGTTGCGCAGCGCGTGCCCATAGTCCTTGATCGTGACGCTGCATCCCGAGGCATTGCTGACGATGCACTCGACCTCACCGGCCTCGACCAGGGGCCACCACGCATCGATGTTGCGGCGCATGTCGGCACGGCTGCCAGGGGCGTCTCCGAGGTGCAGACGCAGCGAGCCACAGCATCCCGCCGCACCGGCAATCACCGTCTCGATGCCGGCCGCGGCCAACACCCGCTGGGTCGCCCGATTGATGTTCGGCATCAGCGCGGGCTGTACGCAACCGGCGATGAGCAGCACCTTGCGCGCATGCACGCCCGTCGGGACCGCACCCGCCGCCACGCGCGCGGTATCGGGGAGCTTGTCGCGCAGCACGGCGGGCAGCACGGCGCGCAGCCGGCGGCCGACCGCAACGGCCGGACCGAACGCGGGCGAGGTCAAACCTTCTCGGAGCAGCCAGCGCACGACCCGTTCGCCGGCCGGGCGGGTCACCTTCGCATCCACGAGCTCGCGGCCGATGTCGACGAGCTTGCCGAACTCGACCCCGCTGGGACAGGTCGTCTCACAGTTGCGGCAGGTCAGGCAGCGATCGAGATGCTGCTGTGTGCTGCGCGTGACGGGGCCACCCTCGAGCACCTGTTTGATGAGATAGATGCGGCCACGGGGACCGTCGAGTTCGTCGCCGAGCAGCTGATAGGTCGGGCAGGTCGCGTTGCAGAAGCCACAGTGAACGCATTTACGCAGAAGGGCCTCGCCCTCCTCGCCCGCGGCGGTGCCCAGATACTCAGCGTCGAGCTTGGTTTGCATGTGCAGCCATGATAGACGGGAGTGCGATCGTGCGTGGCGCCGGAATCACAGGTCGGCGCACAAACGGCCGGGGCTGAAGATGCCCGCGGGGTCGAAGCTGTGCTTCAACCGTCGCTGGATTTGCAGCAGCGTGGCCTCGGGCCGTGTGAACGCACCGTCGGGCTTGGCCGCCGCGCGGACCAGCGTCGCATGGCCGCCGGCGCGCGCCGCGGCAGCGCGCAGCACGGGCGCGGGTGCGTCGCTGCGCCACCAGCGCTGCGCACCGTTCCATTCGATCAGTTGCCGGCCGGGCAGATCGAGCGGCTCCGCGGTGGGCGGCAGCGACAAGCGCCAGAGCGCCTCGCCCCGCGCCAGTGACGCCGCGTCGGGGCGGAAGAAATCGAGAGTCTGATCGCGCAGCGCCTGCCACCAGCGCAGGGCGGCCGCCTCCTCCACGACGCTGCCGCCGAGCCGCTCGCGGCCTGCCCGTACGGCCGCGGCCGCGCCGGACAGGCGCAGCCACAAGCGATTCTCGACCCAGGCGCTGGCGGTCAACGGCAGGGGTTTGGCCGCGAAGGAACGCAGGGCCGCGAGCGCGCTCGGCAGGTCCGCCTCGAGGCACAGCGTCAGCGTCGCGGTCGGCACCGGCATGACCTTGAGCGACACCTCGCAGATCACGCCGAGCACGCCCCAGCTGCCCGCGAACAGACGCGCGAGATCGTAGCCGGCGACATTTTTCATGACCTGGCCGCCGAGGCAGAGCAGCTCCGCGCGTCCGTTGAGTACCGTCGCACCGAGGACGAAGTCGCGCAACGCCCCAGCGCTCGCGCGAGCCGGGCCCGACAACCCGGCTGCGACCATGCCGCCGACCGTGCCGCCCGCGGCGAAGCGCGGCGGTTCGAAGGCGAGAGTCTGGCCGCACTCGGCGAGCGCGGCCTCGAGTTCCGCGAGCGGGGTGCCGGCTTTCGCGGTGACCACGAGTTCGCTCGGTTCATAGGCGCTGATGCCTGAGAGGCCCTCGAGTTCGAGCGGCTCGCCGCGCGGCACCTCGCCGAAGAACGCCTTGGTACCCCCGCCGCGGATGTCGAGCACCGAGCCCGCAGCCTCTGCGCCCCGCACTCGATCCATCAGGCGGGTCAGCGTGGCATCGCAACCCTGCATCAGAACCGCGGCAATTCCGGGAACGGCAGCATGCCCCGATGCACGTGCATCTTGCCGTACTCGGCGCAGCGCTGCAGCGTCGGGATGACCTTGCCGGGATTCAGCAAGCCCTGCGGATCGAAGGCGCGTTTTACGGCGAACATCTGTTCCCGTTCGGCGGGCGAGAACTGCACGCACATCGAATTGAGCTTCTCCACGCCGACGCCGTGTTCGCCCGTCACGGTGCCGCCGAGCCGCACGGAGGTTTCGAGAATCTCGGCGCCGAAGCGCTCGCAGCGCTGCATCTGATCGGGATCGGCCGCATCGAACAGGATCAGCGGGTGCAAGTTGCCGTCGCCGGCGTGGAACACGTTCACGCACTTGAGGCCGTAACGCTGCGACATCGCCTCGATCGCGCGCAGCATCTCGGCGAGACGTTTGCGCGGTATCGTCGAATCCATGCACATGTAATCCGGGCTGATGCCGCCCGAGGCCGGGAAGGCATTCTTGCGGCCGCTCCAAAACTTCAGGCGCTGCGCCTCGTCGCGGCTGACCTCGATGCGCGACGCACCGCTCGCCTTCAGCACCTCCGTCATGCGCGCGATCTCCTCCTCGACCTCGTGCGGCGTGCCATCGCTCTCGCACAGCAGGATCGCCGCCGCCTCGAGGTCGTAACCCGCCTGCACGTAGCCCTCCGCGACGGCAGTCATGGGCTTGTCCATGAGTTCCAAGCCCGCGGGAATGATGCCGTGCGCGATCACCGCGGCCACCGCGGCACCGGCGGATTCGACGTCGCCGAAGCTCGCCATGATGCACCGCGCGAGCAGGGGCTTCGGCGTGAGTTTGACCGTCACCTCGAGCGTCACCGCGAGCATGCCTTCGCTGCCCAAGATCACGCTGAGCAGATCGAGGCCCGGCGCATCGAGTGCCGCGGAACCGAACTGCACGGGCTCACCTTCGATCGTGTAGCCGCGCACGGCGAGGACGTTGTGCGAGGTGAGGCCATACTTGAGGCAATGCACGCCGCCGGAATTCTCGGCCACGTTGCCGCCGATCGTACAGGCGATCTGACTACTCGGGTCGGGGGCATAGTAGAGCCCGAGCGGGGCGACCGCCTCGCTGATCGCGAGATTGCGCACACCGCATTGCACGACCGCCGTGCAGGCCGCCGCATCGATGGCGAGAATCCGGTTGAATTTCGCGAGCGAGAGGAGCACGCCCCAGCGGTGCGGCAGAGCGCCGCCCGACAAGCCCGTGCCGGCGCCGCGCGCAACCACCGGCACGCCAAGCGCCGCGCAGGTCTTGAGGACGGCGACGACCTCCGCCTCGGTGTCGGGCAGCACGACGAGCAGCGGCGCGGCACGATACGCCGTGAGACCGTCGCACTCGTACGCCACCGTCTCCTCGTGGCGATGCAGGATCGCCTGCGCGGGCAGCACGCGCTCGAGCGCCGCGCGCACCTCGGCCTGGCGCGCCGCGCGATCGGCGGGTTCCGCGCGGGATTCCGTCGTCACGGCGTTCACTCAAGCGCCCGCGAGCGTCTTGAGGCCGAGCAGTGCCGGCAGATCGGCGAGCGTTTCCACGATCGCATCGCAGGGCAAGGCACGCGGATCCTGGCCCTCGTTGTACCCATAGGGGACGCAAACCACGGCAACCCCGGCGCCGCGCGCCGCCATCACGTCGTTGATCGAATCGCCGACCATGAGCGCGTTGGCGGGCGTGACTCCGAGCGACTCGCAGGCGAACAGCACCGGCATCGGATCGGGCTTGCGCTTCGCGCAGGAGTCGCCGCCCACGTAGACGTCGACCCAGTCGGCGAGTCCCAGCCGCCGCGCCAGCAACATCGCGAAGCGCTGCTGCTTGTTGGTGACGATCGCGGTCTTGAGGCCGGCGGCATGCACGCCGCGCAGACCCTCCGCGGCGCCCGGAAAGGGCCGCGCAGCGCTCTCGGCGCTCGACTGCAGCACGCCGTAATGATGGAAGAACCGCTCGACGATCGCCGCGTGCGTCGAGTCATCGAGCTCGCGGCGTTGCGACTCGGCGGCGCGCCGCACGAGCATGGGACCGCCGCGGCCGATCATGCTTTGCACCTCGGCGGCCGGGAGCGGATCCCAGCCGTGCTCGGCCACGGCACGGTTCAGGGCAAGGGCGATGTCTGCGGCGGTGTCGAGCAAGGTGCCGTCGAGGTCGAAGAGCACGGCGGACAGGGGTCGCGGCAGCCAGGCGGGCAGCCGGGAGGCGCTCTTGAGGTCAGTCGTCATCACGCCATTATGCCTGACTCGTGCGCCGCGGCCATGCGCCGGCCGCGCGGCGGACGCCGCACGCGCCGCCGCTCAAATGAACGGCAGCGTGCGCGGGCTGAAGGCGCCCAAGTTCGGCAGCACGGCCGCGAGAGCGCTCGCATCGGCCCCGAACCAGGTGGCGAGGCTCGCGGCGTATTGATCGACCGCGATCCCGGGGATCCAGCGCCCCTCGTTCCCGGCGTCGTCGGGACCGCCGAGTTCCACGGTCGGCATCGTGCCGTAGATCTTGCCGCCCTTGACCGCGCCGCCGATGACCAGATGCTGCGCGCCCCAGGCGTGATCCGTCCCGCCGCCGGTGTTGGGCAGGTAGGTGCGCGAGAAATCCGACAGCGTGAACGAGGTGACCGCGGAGCCGGCGCCGATGTCGTCCATCGCCCCGTGAAACGCCGCGAGTGCCGCGTCGAGCTGGGCGAACAAGGTCTGCTGGCGAGTCAACTGGTCCGTGTGGGTATCGAAGGACCCGAGCGTCGCGAGAAACACCTGGCGGCGAGCACCCAGCGTCTCGCGGGCCTGAACGATCTTGGCGATCGCGAGGAGCTGCTTCGCAAAGTTGTCGGTGAGTCCGTCGAACCGCGCCGCCAGCGTCGCATCCGTCGTGGTGAGAATGGGATTGAGCATCGCGCTGCTCGTCAATGCGCTCTGCATGACCTGCTGGGCGGCCTTGGTGAGCGCGTCGCGCTGATCGATGCCGAGCATCTGGGTCAACGCGGAACGCCGCACGACGTCCGCACTGCCGGCGCCGAAGCCGGCCAGGCCGAAGGAGCCGCTGGTCGGAATCACCAGCGCCTGCGAGGCCGCGCCGGTCACGAAGAGATTGTTGCCGCCCGCCGAGACCATCGCGGGAACCGACGCGCTCGCATTATAGCTCGCGAGCTGGTCCGACAGCCGGCCGCCCCAGCCCGTCGTCAGGTCGGGGGTGTTCGACAGGGAGGCCTGCCACTGGTGCTGCTGATCGATATGCGAGAACAAGCTGTCGGGCTTCGGTTCGCTCGTCGACAGATACTGCGCCTGGGTCAACGGCAGCACGAGGGTGCCGACGTTGGCGACCACGGCCAGCCGGTCGGCCGCCCAGAGCGATTGCAGGCCGGGCAGAGCCGGATGCAGTCCATAGGCCGGTGCCGCGGCGCCGTTGGCGAGCGGCAGCAGTCCGGCCTCGGGCAGCGCGAGCTTGCTGCGCAGCTTCGCATAGTTGGCATAGCCGGCCGTGTCCAAGGGCACGAGCAGGTTGTTGCTGTCGTTGCCGCCGTACAGGAAGACGCAGAGCAGCGCCTTGTAATCGCTGCTCGCCGCGCGCGCTGCGAAGACACCGAACTGACCGAGGGCGGCGGTTC
>Ga0116231_10014897_pt1 | contig 10256 bp, 1 predicted proteins | sample S1TSphgellanicum_2_FD_89695 | JGI IMG/M metagenome (GOLD analysis project Ga0116231, IMG submission 89695) | Host-associated microbial communities from peat moss isolated from Minnesota, USA - S1T2_Fd - Sphagnum magellanicum MG | ecosystem: Host-associated > Plants > Peat moss > Unclassified... | reverse complement strand
CTACTTCTTGGAACCTACTCTCTAAAATGGGCAAATTTAGGTTCCCCCCCCCCCTCCCCCCCCTAAATGAAGTGGCAACTTGGCCTCATTTTTTTTCCCCCAAAAACAACCCTTTGTATTTTTTTGCACCATCCTTTTTTGTTTAGCCAAGTTGTGAAAATTTGCCCAAAAAAAAAAAAAAAACATTAATTCCATATATCTATGTGTATATGGAAAATACATAAAGACCCACTCTAAATTTTTTTAGTGTAAATTGGAGGGCATGTTACCCAACTTATTTTTCAAGAGTTTATCAAAAAATAAAATGCCACTTGGAGCAACCATTCCCATTTTCCAACACAACCCCCCATTGTTTTAATCTTTTCCCCCGTGATAATTATCAAGTATCATGGGAAACAAAAAGAAAAATATTGGAGTAAGTATTTATGCTTGGCAAAGCCCCTTCCCTTGGGCTTTACCTTGTACACAATGTACATATTAGGGATGCATGTGTTTATAAGCGGGTGTGCATCTCATACTTCACTTTGAAACCATGGTTTGGTTTTGGGTGTAAGGTAAAGCCCTTATTAGTAGGTGTACAATATTTAATCTTGAACATGCATCCTAAACCCTAAACCCTTAAACCTTAAACCCTAAACCCATGCATCTCCTTGGTTATTATGTATTGAGATGATGAATACATCATATATGTCATGATGTTCAATCTTAAGCCAATTCTTTTGGGCTCCATGTTACTTCGCACTACTAGTGACAATGATTAAATTATTTTTTGGGAACATAATAATTTTGTTGTAATTAATTTTGTCCTTTCAAGAAATAAAATTATGTAAATTTCACTATATGTCATTTTGTTCTATGAAATGTATTTTTTTCATTTTTGATTTGGTAGGCAAAATGTCAATGAAAGTCTAATTCATTAAATAAATTCACAACAGGATACAAATAGACCCAAACAAAAAAAACATTGAAAGGGTGTAAGAAAAACAACAAGATACAAACAGACAAAAACATTGAAAGGGTGCAAAACAAACAACAATGAATGATTCTAAAAATGAAATTTGATCTATGACAAATTATAATTCAAAATGGCTTTGAAATTATTATATTGTGATGTTTAACTTAAACCAATTAAAATTATCATGAGCTTCAAAACTCCTTCCCTTCATCCATAAGACAATAAACAGATGTTGGACAAACAACGTACATTGGATTATAAGATGTTACATCATAATCAAAACCAATATCTTATACATTAATAATTGAAGGGCATTCAAGATTTTATTTTTATTTTTTTCTTGTGTAATGAATAACAACTTACAAAACATTTACTTCCATCTAATGCAATTTTACAAAATATCATAAGCTACTAAACTCACAAATCTCTAGCAGTGACATCAATGTGATAACAAGATACAAAACAAAACTACAAAAAAAACAAAACAAATCTAAAAACCCATACCTAATCACAATAGTTGAAACAACTTCTAAGTAAACAAAATAAAACAAATTTAGTATCTAGAAATTAGTTACATCCAATAAGTTTGTTTAGTGTCCATCTATTACATAATGGCATGTCTAATAGTTGTGGAATAACACATCTTGTAATCAATGGTTTATTTTGTTCAGTTTTATGATATAACCAAAATGATGGCCATCCATAGGAAAGTTTAGCCAATTTTGGCTATTAAAATAATATGAAAATAAATATTTTAAATATCCTTTTTACATTCTTGGTCATTTAAACTTGAATCATGCATAGAAATCTAGCAATTTTCCCTTTTGAAAATTTAATTTAGTGATTGAATAATTAAATATTTAATTTTTTAAATTTTGATTTTAAATTTCACATTATTAAAATTACTTATAATGGTTCACAACTATTGAATCCACTAATATAGGTAAAAGGGTGAAAACACACTAAGGTGTCATAATTTCAGCATATTATAATCCCTTTTCAAAGCCCTTTTATAATGTAGTTGAAAATTGGCTTAAAATATGAATAATTAAATGACATCAAAAGTAACATTTTTTTTCCATTTTCAATTTCAAATCATGATATTATGAGACATACAAAAAAATATTGCAATTTTTTTAAATAATTAAATGCTTAAAAGGGCTTTTAAAATAATTATAATTTTTTGGATTTTAAAAAGTCCATGACATAATAGATTAAAATCACATTACATTCATTCAATGAATCTTTATTTTTTTAAATATAATCCATCCAATATTTCAAAGTTTCAAACACATAAGACTAACACATTGTAAGATAAAAATTCACATCCATGAATTTTGCATGTGTGACAAAAAATGCAGGCAAAATTCAAAAGTCCATTACTTATTGGCTATCCATGATTTTGATTTGACTTTTTCATTCTTGGAAGGTTGATTATGATAGTTTTATATAAGTGAATCCATTTTTTATTATTTCAATGAATTTTATTTTATTTATTTTCTTGTATTTAAGAAATACATAAAGAATCCATATAAGGTCACCATAGTGTGCAAAAGATACCTAACTCCACAATTATTAGATATAATATTTAAGTGATAAATACCCAACTCCACAATTACAAAACACACCATTACACCAATTATTTAAATATTTGATTTTAAGTATTAAATGTCAAATTTCAAAACGATTTTGAATTTAAAACACCATTTTTATTGAAATTATGAATTAAATTGTTAAAAAATTTAAGGTTGGTATCTTTTCTACCATTATAGTTTCTTTAGTTTGAAGGATTAAGGTTTGAATTATTTTTAATTCCTTAGCCTATGATATAATTATCTAATTACACCAATTGACATGAAAATACATATAAAACTAAATATTCATTTGTGAAAATGTTAATAAAGTTTTCATTATTACTCTTCTTGTGTATATGCCAACATTTGAATAATTTTCATCTTATATGAGACCTTATAATTTGCACTTTATTTCCTAAAGGCTAAAAATAATAAATGTGAGATTTTTTACATTAAAATTTGAAATGGAAACCAAATATCCTTTAAAACAATTATATCACAAAATGTGATTGGCCTTAAAATCAAAGTATCAAAACTTGAACCCAATATTCTTTCAACCCTACAAGACAAATGACAACATTAGTAGAAAAAATGTCATTTGCGACTATTATTTACAATTAAATTTTAGTCACAAATGACACTTGCGACTAAAAATCAGCTTAGCAATAAACAACAAATTGCCAATGACACTAATCGCAAGCGATAGATGAAATTTTCTTTCATAAAATACAAATATGGTGATTTCATACATGTATTCAGGATGAGTTCTTATGATTGCATTTACGACCACAATGCACACCAATTTGTTCACACATGGTAGTTTAAGAATGTGACATGTGGTCACCTAAGATTATGCCACATGGCAACTTAAGATTGCCCTATAATTATTTAGGGTTAGTTTAAAGTTAGACCACTTATGATAGGCCACGTGGCACCTAGGCTAGGCCTAGGTTAGCCCACCAAGTTTAGCTAAATGCCTAAGGTACCTAACATAGTTTGAGGCTAAACCATTTACAATAGGTCATGTGGCACCTAGGCTAAGCCTAAGCCACCTAGCCATAGGTCTAGCCTAGGTAGGTAGGTATTTAGGTCTAGGTCTTAAACTTTCACAACAAAATCCTATTTTATTTTAAGTTAAGCCTTTTAGGTGGAGCCTATGTGATTAAATCTTCCCATATGGCAATTGAAAAAATTGAATGTGTTTACTACACCAAACTAACCTACTTATATAGTTCGTAAACTTGAAAGGGAAATCAAACAATATGGGATAAAATTTTAGTTGCAACCTAATTGTAGCCTAGTTACAACTATTCTTTAGCACATATTATTACATGGCCTACCTATTAGGTAGCATAAATTCTTACTAGGTACCTATTTAAATAATATTTATTTTAAGTACATATTTAAATAGCTTCTAGATAATTATTTATTTTAAATGCCTATTTAACTAACCTCCAAATAATTATTTACAATTAACTAACATATTAGCTAGCTAATGGGTACGTAAGGGTTTATGTATGTAGGTACCTAATAATTAAGTAGGTAGGTAGGTAGGTAGGTAAATAATAATTACATAGGCATGTATGTACATAATAGGTAGGTACATAGGGTGTATGTACCTAGTAAGTAAGTAGGTAATAGATAGGTAGGTATTTAATAGGTAAATATATACATATAGGTACGTATGTATTATTAAACAATCTATATGGTAATTACTAGGTAGCATACATACCTTATGCAACTATAATGTGATTATTTTAGTTGCATGTGCAACTTAATGTATATACGATGTTATAAGAAATACAAAAACATTATGAAAAATCAACCTATTGGAAAGATGAAATAAATCAGTTGCAACTAGTTGAAAGGAAGACCAAAATCCATCCAAATTTGAAAAATAGTCGCATAGGCAACCATTCGTAATTGTAGGCCACATTTAATCACATAAGGAATGGTTGCAAACGATAACTTTGTTACTAGTGCATAAATTGTTTTTTAAAAAATGTATGAAAAAGTATAAGGGTTAAGGTTTTAAATTTTGCCCAATATTTTAATACGTATAATTGTCAGTTTGAAGTCAAATCTATTCAAACTTCAATCAATGTGTGGAATGCAAACATGTAAATGTAAATCTAAAAAAATGTCAAAAAATTTGGGGTTGGTGGGTGGGCTATTACATTGTTGGGGTACAATGATAAAGATTTCTAACCATTGTCATTTTGAAACAAAAACTATCAACTTAAGCCCACTTTACACAAGGAGTTGTTAATGGGATCTTTTGTTATTTCCCAGTTAAATTTATACAACTTCTAATCTTAGGAAACAAATTCACATTACAACATCAAGTATACTTAAAGAAAACTCAAAATTCAATGTACAATTCAAAGCTTCAAAAATGAAATGTATTCACAAGTTGCAAAATTACAAAAACTGAAATGAAAAATAGTTATAATCTTCTTCCTTTGTCCTACCATCCTCCTTATATATTGGTTTTCAAATTCAAAAAGTCTAAATTAAATTATTAAATAATAACTAGTTGATATGAATAATCAAAAGTTCAAAATGAGATGACTAGTAGCAACCAATGGTTTTGTCACCACTTATTGAGTAAAACCTATCACCAGTTCACATAAAAGGGTAACATAACAAGTAACACAAGTTAAAATCAAGGTTCAACTCAAATAAAACATTCCTATTGGTGCAAAAGTTAAAATCAGCCCCAAGGGCTTTACACTTGGAATCAAGGTTGAAATAGAAAAAATATTTTAAATCTACCTAAAGTTATTAATAAGTGTTGAGCATTATAACCTTGTATTGGCCCCAAGGTTATAAAAGGATAACAACAAATTTGAGAAGCAAATTTGCAAGCCTTGGGCTAATGTTCTAACATTTATTAGGAAGTTAGGGCCAAATAACAAGCCAAAAAATGCTCAAAGTTGGCCCTATTCAACCTTGATTCATAGTCTAAAGTGGGCCTTACTATCAACTTTTTGGTTTTGTCGAATATGATTGTGAAATCCTTGGACTTTATATGTGAAAATGTTTCATACGTTCACGAATTTATTTGGCATCAAAAGGAAAAGAGGTCTAGCAGATCATGCTTAAGTTTACCATCTTGTGATTGAATCTTGCATGCACGTTCATTTTCCCGCATTTTTGTGTATTTTTTAATTTTAAAAAATAAACATTGCAAGTCTGATAAAAATAACTTTTGAAAATTGATATGTGAAAATTGCCTTTGAATACCCACTAATGGTTTGAAATGTGTGAGACCTAACACATTGAAACTTAGGTGAAATTTTTTTTCCCAAATTTTGAAACCATGCATGGGTCTTTTCAAATTTATTTTAAAATAAATTTAAAACTAAAGCAAGTTTTATAAACTATTTTGAAACACGAACTCAACATGTTTTTAAAAACCTAATAACCACCCAACACTAAATTATTCCATTTATAGTGGATGTAATTGTTATTAACACACATGCTCAAAAAACCCTTTGCAAACTAATTTGGAGTTTTTTTTCTATGTCTATTCTTAAGGGTTCCTTCAAGTTTCATGGCTAGAAGATTGTTCATACTCAATTGCAATATTCATTTATGACATCAACATTTGTTCCATATACAAGTATTTCAAATGTAGTTGTGCAATTGTGCATTTTTTAGGTGAAGATAATTTGAGCTTCTCCATGTGCAAGTAAGCATATGCACAAAAAAATCATCATATGCACAAACATCATTGGGAATTTTTAAAAACCACCTACATCTCATTCTATACCAACACCAACAATTTTTCACTATACACCAATAAAGGTGCAAAATAATTATGAAACATCCTTTCATGACCTTGTTAGTTGTTTCTTGGAAAATTCTTTGATCATCTATGCCAATTGTCACCATGATGTCTTCTAGTATGGTCCAAAATACCAAAAAGTGATTCATCCATGGTAAACTTGAATGTCAGATTGTAGTTTCAATGTAACGTGCCACAATAAACACCACATATTGTACATTGTGATGGATCAAACCACAAAATTTACCTCACACATTTGTCATGAGCCATAACCTTGTTTGTGAGAAAAACCACATTCTCTTCTTGTAATGGTGGTTTGGTAGCTTAGCAAATACATTAAGGTGACATGTAATGACCACTTCAATGTCTTAAAAATTGCAATGTGATATTGAGTGAATACATGATTGTGACTTGTGATGGAAATGATGTGCTACAAACTAGTTGTACATAAAGGAAAAAATGCAATGGACATCAAGGAATCTATCTGGTTCTAGTGATTAGAGAAGCAAATGTATCATGGTTATTTTGTTAAGGTGTGGGGCTTTTCCAACTTTTGTAAGAGCACAATCAATCAATCATACAAGACTTTTTACCAACTACCATAATAAACCTTGAAACAACTTTGCATCATTTAATCAACATGTAACTATCCTCAAATTTTTGTTGCAAATTTTAGCAAGAGGTAGCAAGCATGGTGGAACATTATGAATCTAGATTGTGGAAGAATCTCAATGATATAATACACGCATCATGGAAAGGTATGAATTGAAATACCACCTTATGAATTCCATAGTGAATCATGTGTTAACATTCTTAATGACATCATAAAACTTTGTCATTCTTCTAGTAAATGTGGCATTAACGTTTTTTTGGGTAATTTACTAAAAGTTTCCATCTTCAAATTCCCGCAATAAGGAATGGTTTACATTAGAACCCTTGAAGCCAAGGCTTACAAAACCTCTTTGTATGTTGCATTTTGGATGAAGCCATGGGAAAACCCATGGGTCATGACTCAAGGGCATTTATTCCTAATGTAAACCCAATTTGGACCAAAGAACAAACACTTGATTTTCTCACGGCCCATCTCTTCTTCATTGATCCCCACAATCTCCCTTATTTTGTCCATAAAATGTGAACATTGTGAGAACAAGCTTGGGGGTTTCTCTTCAAGAAATTTTAGATCTTCATCACTACAAGGGGTTCTTATATGTGAAAGTTGTGAATTCCTTTCTTTTGGCTAAAATGCAATGTAATTGAATGTTTTTTTAAAAAAACCCATGAATTTGAATTTTAGCCATGGAAATGATTTCTTGGGAATTTTGATTCAACCCTTGTGATTATGACTAATCTTGATCATGTGGATAGGCTTTTATGGTTGAAAATAAAATAAAATTCTATCACAAAAGTTTCAACACCTTGAAAAGCTTCAAAAAATGATTAGAAAAATGAGATGATTTTAAAAAAAAATTGTGTGTAGGGTTTAAAGGGCATTAATTATGTTGCAGGGGGGAAGCCACCAAAAATTCCTTCCAACTTGACTTTCCAAAAACATATAAACATTAATAAAAAAAAACATAGATGAATGGCTGGGATTTTTTGGCCCATGGGTTGTCACTATTTTCCTCAAGCCTCCATCAAAGAGGTGGGCTTGAAAAAATACCCCAAGGGTTCAAGCAACATTATCCATAATAATCCATGTAACAAGTTTTTTTTATTCAAGGCCATTTGCTTGGGCTTGGGCCTCAAACTATCCTAATGTAAACCCAAATTAACCACACTTTGGACCAATGACGGATTTTAGATTTTTGTGATCCCAAGCCTAAGCATTCTAGTGTAAATTGCCCTTAATTCATAGACCTTTGTGGAAGAACATATAGTATTGCCCATAAATTCACTATTGTACATATAAAATATTATAATTTGCAAAATTTGATGTGAATAAGCAAATTGAAAGTACAACACAAGCTAATAGTAATATTTCAATTTAGAAAGTCATGCACAAGCTATTATTTCTAGATCATCATCAAGCTTTCTTCTAATATTAAAATAGATGATGTGAATTTGAAATATCATTAGATCCAAGCCTAGGATTCTTTTTCTTTTTTGTCAAATAACTATGAATCACCTAAGTAATCATCTACAATGAGGATTGCCATTGCTAGGAGCATGGAAACAATTAGATCATTAGCAACACAATCCTTTTAGTGGGTATATTTTTTACTAACTTGTACAAACAATTTTAAGAGCCATCAACTTAGGTTTATTATCCTTCCAAACCCATTTGAGGTTTGCATGGGAGCTTTTTTCCCCAATGGTGATGGTGTGCATCCCTTTTTTTGAACAACTGGTAGAGAGAGGAGCAGATCGACTTTAAGAAAGTATTTTAAAAAGATTGCATGATCATTTTTTTCTAACATCATCTCTTATTTGTTTTTTGATTTGCATTGGGCATGTTTAAAATCTTGTGCAGGGCTAAGTGTGGGTATGTGGTTGTTTGTTCAATCAATGATCATATTTTTCAATTAACTTCAAAAAAAATAAATCACTATGTTGTGCATTCAATTGGGCCTCCCCCATCCTTTAGCCCTTGGTTTGTTACATTGCATTTGTGGTCAACCTTTGGACCCTAGGAGGATCCACTTTTTTTTGTTATGCCCATGGTGGGGAAAAGATAGTTTCCCATGATTCTATGTGAGATGCCTTTGCATCTAACACAAAGGATGCAAACCCACATTTGTTTACCCCCTACTTTATAGTTTATTTGTATGTGGGTCCACATTATGGTTTTGGTGGATGGCATCTAGACATTGGTTGACATCATCATCGTTGACCCCATTTGAACATATTTGGTTACATGGGCAATTCCATTTTGTGGGGTTGCCTCTACAATTACACTTCATGTTAAAGATGACCTTTATCACAATTAATACCTATTGGATCAATTTTTCCCTTTAGCCATAGAGGTCTTTGGGTGTTTGCATTAACAAGGCAACAATTTTTTTCATTAATATGTCAACATGACATGGAGAACAAAAGGGCTTTGTAGGCCTTCCTCTTTTGGTTTTGCATTCATTTTATAGGTAGAGGGTATTAGTGGCGTTGCAATGAATGTGAGCAACCTCTATTTCGAAGCATGTTTTTATTTTAGGTGAAGGTTTTTTAGGTTAAATGTTTTTTTCAAGTGTTATTCCTTTCTCTTTATTTGATATGTTCATTGCAACAAGGGGAAGGGTGGGGGTGAGTATTTGATTTGTTCATGTTCTCCTTGTGGTCTACCCTCGTTGGCAATTTACATTTTTTGCCTAAACTTGGGTCCCCCTTTTTTGGGTGTTTTGTTTTGTTGATGTTTGATAGGTTTTCATCATTTGTTCATATCTCATGGAAGTCCCATAACTAGTAATATGTAAAGTTTCTAATAGAATGTGTTTGAAATAATCAGGTGTGAAGGAAGGTATAAACATAATCTAATTCAGAAAAAAAATCATAACCACATATGAATATTGTAATACATTTTCAAGTTTGGCATTTGGGTGCTGAATAATTATTTTATTTTTCAAAATCCACTTTGACATTAAAAATAATAATTTGTGAAATTTCAGCAATAAATATAAACAATTTATTTAGTAGGTTCTCTTCACTTTGAACCTTCTAACATAGTGAGATCTTTTACAACTATTTTACTATTTCATTTTGCAAAAAATGAGGAGACACAATCTTCCACCAAATTATAGGATAAAAAATCATTGCCAATTATTATTAGATATTTATTTTGCAATGGTGGAATGGCTTGAAGCAAGAAGCTTGAGTTTTGACCCATTTTTGAAAATTTCCCTCCATTTTAATTTGTTAAAATTTAATTATCACCAAACATGATGAGGTATTATGGTATTTAACCTTTCAAATATGGTTCTTTGTGTTGTGAAAAACAACACAAATT
>Ga0116231_10014896_pt1 | contig 10256 bp, 13 predicted proteins | sample S1TSphgellanicum_2_FD_89695 | JGI IMG/M metagenome (GOLD analysis project Ga0116231, IMG submission 89695) | Host-associated microbial communities from peat moss isolated from Minnesota, USA - S1T2_Fd - Sphagnum magellanicum MG | ecosystem: Host-associated > Plants > Peat moss > Unclassified... | reverse complement strand
TTTTTTTTTTTTTCACCTACAGGGGAGAAAAAAACCCGGGAAACTTTTAAGGGTTAAAAAACAAAATCAGAACCCCCCCCCCCCCCAAAGTATAGGCTTTTTCCCCAAAAGTATTTTAATGAGAGCGGCTGTAAGTAGGGCCAAGTTCAATGAAAGGGACCTTTCCTTCGAAGGAAAGTGAGAATCTACCGGATCTGCACGCAAGGCAAAAGCCAAGGGCGAGACATGGGAGAGAAGATGAAGAGAAGAGAGCGGAGCGGAGCGACGAGAAGGAGCGAGCGGAGTGAGCCCATTCTTTCTGTCTCTCGCAAACTGCTCTCGCCGCGATGGCTTCTTCTTCTTCTTCTTCTTCTGTAGCTCTCTACATCGGTGCTCTCGTGGTGCTTGCTCTGGTGAATCTGATGTCCGAAAGCTTTGTGGAGGGCCGTAGCTTGCACTTGGATGAGGGTATTTCTATGGTGACGGAGGCGCTTCCTCAGCAGCAGTACTTCTCTCTGCCTGCTGAGCGCTTCACTGAGTTTCTGGGGAACACTCCTTCTGTTGTCTCCTTCGCAGCTTTCGTTACCAAGTACGTCTTCTCTGCTTTCCTGTGCCAAACTAATGTGTTTCTATGGGCTTGGAAGATTTTCTTTCTTCCTTCCTTTTTTTATTTCGACGATCTCTTGTTTTTGTTCGACGAGGAATCCGTCAGAAGCCGCCTGCCACATTGCCGTTAGTCTGTAGAATGCTGGAAAAACGTTCGGCAGCATGCCGGCTATTGTAGGCCGATATTTGTACAGGAAATACCGCCTTCTTTTCTCTAACGGCCGCAGTCTGTCTCAAGCCTTTCATGACTATTCTCCAGTAATGGGACGGTTACTGCCCCGTCCCTCCCTCCTCTCTAGGAGCAACATCTTATTACTCTGTCCCCGTGTGGTCTTTTCCTCTCTTGTTGAAAATTTCGGCCTCTTCAGTGCTTCAAAGGCTGTCCAAGAGTGTCAATGTATTGTCAGTCAACCATTTAGGATCATAGCTTCTTGAGCTGAAATGGTCACGCGCCTATGAATTGAACCAAGGTAGTTTACCAAACCACAATAATTCACCATTGGCTACGCATCTGGTGATGTATTTGGTGCTCTGTCTGCCTCTTCAGTGCTACCAGACATCACCAGGTATTCCCATTGCTTCTGTAAATATGATGGAAACTCAGTACAGAGTTTTGTGTCATTGTTTCCCCTGATTTTGTAGTAGATTTACTGTATACTTATCTATTCCCAGTACTTGAAGCTGCTAAATCTCAGTGGGGAGGAATGGCAGCAGCTAGTCATTCCTATTTGTCTTGAAGTTAATGACTGCTACTTCATGAGTAACACTCACAAAATTACGGTGAGTAGCACTCATTCTTGACATGCTTGTTTTGGTCAATTGGAACTGACATAAACTTTGTTTGGGTTACTTATGTTTGTTTTTGGAGTTTCTCTCTTGATTCAGTTTGATATTGTTAGATGATCTGAACATTGGCCTGAATGTCTCCCTCACTGAAGTCTTGAAAATTCCCAGGGTCAGAAGCTCCAAGTTTCTGGTTGGTATATAGCAAATTGCTGGTTTCTAATGGCAACTACACTAGTGAGTCCATCTTTGGTCCCTTGTCTTGGTTTTTGCTCTATGAACAAGAATGTAGCTAGATGTTAAGATGCTTATTTGGTCTATCTTCTTAAATGTTCAATCATCTATGGATTACAGTTCAGGGATTTCATGACCCTGTCTGTGTCCACTTTGGTCTCCCTCCTGAGTTCCCACACTTGGATGGATATCAATGCAGGTATCAAAAGGTGTACAAGAGCCTGGGGGAGATCAAGCATCGGTTTGCTACATTCTTGGAGAATTTGGAGCTTATTGAAGCTACCAACAAGAAGAAACTCTCCTATACCCTGGGAATTAATGGTGTGAACTGAAAGGACCTCAAATCACTATTTTCCTTTTGTAAAAAAAGGAATTAGTATTGCATATCTCTAACATTGGTTGTAAAGCGTGCTACTTTTCACAGAACTTGGCCCCAAAGAAGTCTTTGATTGACATTCATATGGGATTGTGGTGCAGAGTTTGCGGATTTGACATTTGATGAGATGAGGAGCATGTATTTAATGAATGGTGAGCAGAATTGCTCAGCTACCAAGGGGAATCATGTTCTCACTGATGTCGAGCTCCCAACAGAGGTATGTCCTTCTGAGTATCTGGAAATACTTGCATGTACTGTTGAACTACACATGCAGAGGTTATGAAGGACTTGCCAAAATGATAAGGGCAACTATCATCAGAGCAGACAGTATCAAGTTGCAAAATGTGCTTAATTATGAGTGAGAAAATTTAGATCCCCATATAAGCTATGATTGGAGAGGTTGTTCCACTTGGAGGCTAACAAAGATTATTCCAGATAAGTGGGTTCACTGAAATATGTCATTTTTGTCCTTCAAATATTGAATTGAAATAGATGTTTCTACAGGATTTATGCAATTGCCAGTGTCAGGCTCATTGAGTTGTTTGGGTCCTTGATGTTTGCTGTTGACCTGAATAAGAGTGTTGCTTTCGCATCTGCAGAAAGACTGGCGGCCAGAAGGGATTGTGAGCCCTGTGAAGAATCAAGCACACTGTGGCTCCTGCTGGACATTTAGGTTTGGTTATCTTACCTTTAAACTCTCTTACATTTTTCTGAGAACCCAGACAAAGTAGTTCCAAGAATCAAGAAGTGAAGGGACTCATCAATTCCTGCAAAGCAAGTTAGACTTGTTGCTTGTGCAGCCACCTCTGTCCTTCTGGTGCTGTTAAAATTCCAACCAGCACAGTGTATTTTCAGAATGGAATTTAGTTTTCCATGCACAAGCTGATGAGTTGAGATCTATAAATGAACTGGTTTGGATCACCAAATTTGAAGAGACTCTACCAATGGTGACCCAACAATGCATTGAGCTAGAACAATTTTCTGTCTGCAGTACAACTGGGGCCCTGGAAGCAGCACATGCACAGGCTACTGGAAAAATGGTGCTTCTCTCCGAGCAGCAATTGGTAGATTGTGCAGGCGATTTTAACAACTTTGGGTGTGGAGGAGGCCTCCCTTCACAAGCATTTGAGTATATTAGGTACAATGGTGGTCTTGATACAGAAGAGGCATACCCTTATGATGCAAAAGATGGTACCTGCAAGTTCCTTGACAACAAAGTTGGTGCTAAAGTTTATGATGTTGTCAACATCACTGAGGTGACCTCTCATCAGCTTGTTTTCTTGTCCCATTCCCTTTCTTCTCTTTATGTAACTGTATGCCAGAGATTTAAGCTGTCTATGAGCAATGTGTTTTCTAAGAGGTTGGTTTATCTTTTATTGACATTCCTTTGGACCAGTGTCTATTTGCTGTCTTTTCCTTGTTATGTAAGTTTTATGAGGTGTCATTGAGCTCTGGGTGCTCTCCCTCTCTTGAAGAGCACAAGTTAACTGCAAAGATATAATGCTTGAAGATTGAACTGATCAGGACCATGTTGTAATGGTTCAGGTCTCAGACTGGTAACATGATGTTGAATTGAATTTGAAATGCTGTCACATGCTGGCAACATGTATGTTATAGGTGAAGACTTGTCTACTAGGAAATATGCAAGATCTTGATCAGTTTTGAGCCATGGCCATGGGCATGCTCTTCTGTTGATCTTATGCAGTTGCAAATAGAGGACTTGTTCTTTGTGTCATCACTAGATGGTTTTAAGAGCCTAGTGGTTCCAAACAGGGAGCTGAGAACGAGTTAAAGCATGCAGTTGCGACACTGAGGCCAGTGAGTGTGGCATTTGAAGTCATCAACTCTTTCAGACTCTACAAATCTGGGGTGTTCTCTGACCCAAATTGTGACGATAGTCCTCAGGTAGGAGTAACTGCCACAGCTATGGTCTTCTTTCACCCCTTCTGTGTTTCCTTTTTTTGTTAAGAACAGAAGTCCCTGGTGCTCTGTGTCAATTTTTGTCCTGTTGCATGAAAACCCTTCAATCTGCAGTAGCTCTATACACATTTTGTCGCTATCTGAGAATCCTAATTGTTGCTTGAAGTTATTCCTTTCTGTCAGTTCACAACCTTGGTTTGGAATTTTGCAGACTGTGAATCATGCAGTATTGGCAGTTGGCTTTGGAGTTGATGAGAATGGGACTCCATACTGGATTATTAAAAACTCATGGGGTGCTGATTGGGGAATAAATGGCTATTTCCACATGGAAATGGGCAAGAACATGTGTGGTATGTCTTTCCATGGACATCTGTCATCTTCTTTCATTTTGTTCTCATCATCTTTCTTGTAAGAAGGGGTTGGACTCATTCCTGAACCTGTATTTCTTTCTTTCTATTCAACATATGCCACTTCAGCATTGATGGGACATAGGAACACTTTCTACTCTTCTCTTCCCTGTGCCATGAATCTTCTTGGCAATGACAGTCCATCTGAGAGTCAAAGTCTGCTAGTCTCATCCATGACATTTGTGCATCTGCTCCTTCCATCTACTTTTGGAGGCAGCTCATTATCTTTTGAGATATATGTCAGAAGGTCAATTGTTGGTGCTAATAGCTGTGGTGGGGTGATGGATTTATCAGGTATTGCAACCTGCGCAGCTTATCCTGTTGTTCCTGAAGACCTCAAAAAGAGCAAGATGTAAAGTATCTCAAGGGATTGAAGTTGACAATCATCGACTTTTAATGTACATCGGAACCTGTGAAACTAGTCCTGGACTGTTGCTATCCTCTAGCAGTTTAGGCTAAACTATTTGATGGACTATTATTACACCAGCAAAAATACATTCTGATTATAATCCTATCAAGTTATTGCTAATGCAGCTAAATGTTGTTCACTAGATAGACTAGTTGTTCAAAAGTTTGGAACCCTCGGACTTCCAGGTCTTTGGAGGAAGATCAGGTAACTGCATACCCTCCCTGCAAACTGTGGTGTATAGGTATCAAATTTGTGCTTGGGCTGCCACAGCAAGTATTGAACCTTTGTCATGTGTACGTATTGGTAGTTTGTTGCTGGGTGCTTCCCAAGGTCCATGCTTTGCAATGGGAAATTCAATTTCAATATATTTGATTATGTATGTAGCTGATATATATATACATTAATTTGCAAATGGTTTGACAAACTTTCCACAGCTTTGGTGATGGAGATTACGATTGAAACCCAGGTTAGGAGTACAAGCAGCAGAATTATGGGAGAAGAATGTGGGATAAAGAATTCATCATTTTGAGAACTTCAGGCACTTGGAAGGAAACATCTGAAAACATTGTTGGTAATTTTGGGGAGAGTATTGGAAAAATTAATATAGGTACACTAATATACGTCTTTACCCTTAGCTTCAAAATTCCTTGTTGACTATCAAATAGTTTTCATTTGGAAAATGCTGCTCAAATAAATATGTTGAGAAAGTGTTGATTGTATGATATGGGTGACCATGCCATCACCTTCACTATAATTGTTACCACCATCTTAGGAGGAAATTGGCTTTTCAGTCAACCCAACTAAGTTCCTTGGCCAAACCTGAATTAAGATGGGAAAGTGTATTCAAATGACCTCCCAAACTTTCATGGAGGTGTCATTCAAAATGAAACAAGCTTTCATGTATGTATACCTAGATTAAGGTATGTTCTAAAGCCAACTTGATTTTTCCTTACACATGAAGTCCCGAAATGTTATTGTAATACTTTATTTTGCATCCTTCACACCTAAAACTTTTATCTTATAACATTAAATAAAAAAATCTATTAGTTGGAAAGTCAAATCAGGTTAAAGTTACCTAAGGTTGTTAGCATAATGGGACAAATTGCAAATTTGATGAAGGCAAAAATTTGAAATTGATGTCTTTCAAAAATTTGTTAGGTTTTAGTGGGGAATTACCATCAATACTATTTGGCAAATTTAAAGAGCATTTTAATTCCATTTTGTAAGCTTTGAAAGTATGCATGTTATTCGTACGTTCAAGATAAATTTTTTATTGTATTTGGAGTTAACTTTGTAGCGTGGGGTTTTTTCATCCACTGAAGGCTGACACGTTAAAAACAAATAAAAGTTTTTGAAATGTCTGCCCTCTATTTTTTTTCATTTTCCTCTTGATACCCCCCGGGTACCATGGGGGAAAAAAGGAAAAAGAAGAATTCTCGTTGGTTTTTATGCCTTGTAGGAGTGGGGCGTTCGAAAGTAAGCGCCCCTCAACTCTAGAAGAACTGTTGGACAACTGAAAGTATCTACTATAAGGACATGGACATCCAAAATCAAAAGGTCTTGGTGCGAGGTGCTTCTGAGTCTTCAGTTTCCAAGGCCATTACAAACTTCAAATACACTAAGTAGAGGCCCCCAAGTCAAGGACAACAACTAGGTCTGCAACCCACGAAGGGACCACAATTCAAGGGTAGGGTAAACTGGCCCATCATTGATCGCCTGCCTATGACTGCACACTTTGGCAGATCTTTCTCAATTCTTCTCCATTTTGAGTGATTTAAAATGTTGTAGGAGCGCCTTCTCAAGCTCTACAAATCATCTTTCAAATGCAAAGCCAAAGGACCAGTAAAAATGAGCAGTATCAAAAATACATTTTTTCGAATTGTAAATCATGTTTTATTTTTCATTTTTCTTCATTTCAACCCCTCCTACTTTCAAGCCTCATAGCTTTCTTATTTCTTATTCATTTTAAACGATTTAAAATGCTATAGGAGCACCATCTGAAGTTTGACAACTCGTCTTGGAACTTTAAGTGTAGCAGAACAACATACAAGGAATTTTTTTGGTGTTTGAGATTCAACCTTATGTACTAAACCAAATCTTTTTGTGAGGTAGTCTACATTTCGAAGGTTGACAACTCGCGTGGTAGTTATGGAATAGACACAAACACAAATGGAGCAAAAGCAAAGTTAGTTGGATGGGAAGATGATTGAGGTTTTTCTTTCCACAGCAAGAAATGTTGCTGCATTAACTGACATCAAAATCATGTTCATGGACTTCATGGGTAAATTTGAGGAAGAGGTAATGATAGCTAGCCCATCTGAACCCAAGTCCATATTAGAACAACAAGCACCCATTTATGTGGATCAGCTTTTGGTGAAACCCATACATAATGCTAAACAAGGAACATGCTTACATCTTGGTGATGTTGTTTGACCCATTATGGAGTTAGAAGCACAGGGTGGGGGTGAAAGTAGACAGACAAGGTCTAAGGGGAAAATGCATGGTAGCTCAAAGGATGGTTGAGGTTCATCTAAGTTGCCTCAAACATCGGAAGGCAAAAAGAAAGGGTTAGTGAAAGGAGATAATGTACACAATCCTGACACCATGTCTTTGTGGAATGAATTAGTCAAATCAAAGGTTAATTCACTTGCAAAAACAACTATAAAATTTGTGCAAAAAACAGGGCAAAATGAGAAATCACACGTAAAAACAACTATAATGTGGGGCAAGTTAGTTCAAAAAATGGGTATAAATTAGTTTACGAAATTCCTTTCAAACACTTTGGCAAATTCTTGATCTTAATTTCCTTCATGGTGATTTGTGTGATGTGTTTGATTTTTTGAAAATGTCATGTGTTTTGTTAGGGATGCCAAAAATTAGCAAGACCATTTTTGGCTAGAAAGGAATTACAAGGGAGAATACTCCTTCCAAAGGGAAGTAGTAGCGAATCTGCAATTTCAAGATTACATGTGGTTAGCATATCTTCAACTATTTTCAAAAGAAAATTACAAGTTGGTTGCATTTTGTTCATTATTCAATATATTATAATCATTCATGGACATACATGTTCATGTTAATTAACCTAGAACATTTATTTATTTATTATCAAACCATAAAATTTTATTTAGTCTTATGCAATGTGTATGGATTTTTGGGCTTGTAGTTTGAGATGCAATAAGATGTTGCCATATTCAATCCAAAGAAACACACAACAAATAATTGGAATTGGAAGAATTAGTGGCCTTTGGGGTAAAGATATGTTTCATTAAAAGAGGGATGGTTTAGAGTAAACATATGTAACCTAAAGGAATGTTAATTGTGGATGAACACAAATGGAAGTGGAAACCCTAATTCTCATGGATGGTAGATGGTGACAAACTATGAAGTAGTTATGCATTATGAGGAATTGATGATACCGAAAGTTCGATATCTTGTTTTCTTTTCTATGTTTGGGTTTTGTTTGTTGTTTTATAGGTTTGTGTGTTTAATGTTTGTTCTTCAATGGAGTGGCTTGGGTGAGTTGATTTTGGTGATGGAGTAGATTCCTTGTTATTGTGTTTATGAAGAATGTGAATCATGACTCTTGGTGATGGTTGGTCTGATTGCTTCTAGGGAGCAGGAGGATGGTGTCAAGGAGAAGTTATATGAAGTGGGGTTGCTATGGAAGAACAAAGGCATTTGTGAAAAAGAGTTAAGTTTTATTTCAAAATTGTGATGTTATGTTTGTTGTGTCCAAATTGTGAACAATTAAGGATGAATCCCAGTGCCCCTATGTAGATTTTTTGTGTTTAAACTTGAACATGCTTTCTATTATGCCATGAGTTTTAGTAAGAAAGTAGGAAGTCTAATGTTTGTAATTAGGGAATAATTCAAGGGAGGTGATGATGAAGTTTGGTATTTCATGAGTGGTCATGGTGGCAGTGCTCATTATGTTTTGGAAAATGTTGGCGATTTTGAGGGAATGTTTCAAATAGTTTGTTCTTGGAAGAGAGTACCTATGTTTTAGTGGGAGCTTCAAAGAATGAGGGATTAGTGGACATTGGAAGGTTTATAAAGAAAAGTTTAGAGTTGTCCAACTTTTTTTTCTTGTGTTTGTCTAATTTTTCAGGAGTGAGATTTGATGGCAATGGGTTTACATTGAGGAGATGGGGTTTCGTTGTTGAAAGATGAGGTACCACCACAAATGACCAGTTGGTTCTTAAGAGGAAATAATGAAGGATCTGATCCCTTGAGGTCCATAGTCTTTGAATTGCAATGTTAGGAGTAGTAGGATTATTAATTCAGGTATTAAACTTGCTATAATTTTATCTTTGTTCTTTGAAATAATTTGTAGACATTTATTAATTTGTCTTGAATTTGCTAGGGAGTGTCATGATATAATCACCCCTTTTTTTTTTTTGGTGACACATACTGGGCATTTTCGTCGTTGATTTTCTTTTAATGTTCCCCAACAATGTTGATGAACAAAAGACCTTGCAAGATGTGATTCGAACCTATATGTTATGGAACCACAAGTTTTTAAAAGCCTTTTGGGTGAAAACATGAAAAAAAGAGAAAATCATGCCAAGGTTAAATTCCTTTCCAAGGATTGCATTTTCCACGTGGCAATCTTTTTATTGGTTTTTATTGCATTTTTCACACAATTTTAAAAACTAAATATCATATTTGAAGCCAAATATGACAAATAACATCATAAAAACTCAATTTTTTTTGCATGAAACCTTAGATTATAGTCAAGTCTATAACTTTATTTTGAACCATGATTACAAATTCAAAACTATAATAGTGTAAAAGGACATTCGAGTATTAAAATCTAAAAAGGTATATGTATTTTTATTTTTTGAATGTTTTGAACACATGGATCCCTTCTTGTGGAATATATTGAAGTTCATAAAAAAATTGAAACCATTTGGTGAACATTTGATAAGGGAAAAATACTTTTGATGCAAAAAACCACTTGTTCACACATTTTTTTTGAGTGCTTTAAACATATAAAAAGACTTTTGAAACATGGTGAAATTTCATGAAAATTTTGTAGTTGTAACTTTGAAAGTATAAGAATTTATTTAAAAAATTCCACGATTTTTTTGATATATAATGTTCCCATGATGATTTTTCAAATTTTCAAAAAATAATTTTTAATGACTATCCACACACTGTTTAGCTCCTTTTTACATGCTTTCACCCTTTAAGGATGTTATAACATGTGTGGTAGGCATAATTTTGACATTTTTACATGTATCTAGGTTATGCTAAGGGGTCCAATCACATTAATAGGAGCTAGACTTACTGCTTTAAACTTGTGTTGTTTCAAGTGCTATTTTTTTCAAGAATGTTTTTCTTATATCTTTTCAATACATCAAAATTTTAAATTTTTTGTTAATATGATTATGTTAAGGTTTGTATTAAAATTTTCTCAAAATTATATCATTTAATTTTCTTTCAAATTGTGCTTTGTGTGTTTTTATTACATTAGTACCATTTAAAAGCATTGGTTACATATCATAAAAAGTGTTTTTAGGTAATTTTGATTCATTAGATT
>Ga0116231_10014894_pt1 | contig 10258 bp, 9 predicted proteins | sample S1TSphgellanicum_2_FD_89695 | JGI IMG/M metagenome (GOLD analysis project Ga0116231, IMG submission 89695) | Host-associated microbial communities from peat moss isolated from Minnesota, USA - S1T2_Fd - Sphagnum magellanicum MG | ecosystem: Host-associated > Plants > Peat moss > Unclassified... | reverse complement strand
GTAAGTGCACTTATACATTCATGAATGTAATCTTTTGTTGTTTTGTAATACCCACACATCATAGTATGTACACTATAATTAACATCACCTAGAAATGCATCACCTTCATCAGGGTTTGATATTTAGGGTTCTCATTTTCTATTATTTCACAATACCCACTCACACGCCCTTAAGTTCCTTTTTAGACCCAAAAAGGGTCCAACTATGTTAAAGAGCGAAAATAGTTAGAACTTGGTGCCACTCCCAGCTTCCAGCACTAAAGGTGTCGCAACCCCACTTTGAAGGAATGTGAGGTCGCCACCCACACTCCCGAAAATGGGACTTGGGAGTCCTCTGGGACTCCCAAAAACTCAGAACGCGATTGTAGGGGTGAAAACACCTCACATTGAGGCGTTCTTTATACCGTTGGAAATCTCTTGAAGTGTAGATGTCCAAAATGGCCTTGCATGAGCCATTTGAACATATGTAGCATAAGTTATGGTCGAAAGAAAGGTCAGTAGTCAAATTGGCAGTTTGACTACCAACCACTAAAAGTCAGGAATCGACCCGATTCCGGTGCATGCAGCTAAAGTGCGACACATTGTTAGAAAGCTCTCAAGGAGAGCTACAACTTTGGTTTAGATCTCGTCCCGATCCAAGTTCGGGGCGAGAAGTTATGAGCGCCCAAAGTTTCGAAAGTCCAAACCGGGACAATTTCGGGACTCCACTTTGGGAGTCCCAAGAAAAAAAACCATTTGGATGCAAGTGTGACGAAGAGCTGCAGAGAATATTATATGGGGGAAGGTGGTGGCTTCCTCGAGTCCGGGCCATGGTGAGTCAAGTGAGTCCAAGGTCGCCCGTGGCTTGTCCTAACACTGAAAGTGTGCAGAATGAGTTTTAACCAACTTGTTGGTTGGATTTGGATGCAGGAACAATAACTAAGTAAGCTTGTCCCTCTTCCTAGTCTAATCTCGGAGCTTTCAGCACTCCCCTCTCACCCCTTTTAGTGTTGGAAGTTGGGAACGTGCCTCGAGTCCCCATCTTTCCACAACTCGAGTGACTTAGCCCCGACTTGGGGCTAACTAGGGACTTGGGAGCACGTCAAAAGGGGGTGAGAGGGGCGTGCTAAAAGCTCTGATATTATAATAGGAAGAAGGACAAACTATTTAGTTATTCGGTCCTGTATCCAAAACCAACCAACAAATTGGTTAAAATTCATTCTGCACACTCTTAGTGTTGGGACAAGCCACAGGCAACCTTGGACTCACTTGACTCACCACGGCCTAGACTCAGGGGAAGCCACCACCTTCCCCCATATAGTATTCTCTACGTTTCTCCGCCGCACTTGCATCTGAATGGCACTTTTTCCCGAGACTCCCAAAGTGGAGTCCCAAAACTGTCCTGGTTTGGACTCCCGAGACTTTGGGCATTCATAACTTCTCGTTCCAACCTTCGATTGGGACGAGGTCTAAAGCAAACTTGTAGCTTTCCTTAAGAGTTTTCCAATTGTGTGACGCAATCCACTTGCACACACCAGGATCGAGTTGATTCCTGACTTTTAGTGGTCGGGAGTCAAACTGCCAGTTTGACTCCCGGCCCTTCTTTCACCTATAACTTGTGCTATAGATGTCCAAATGTTCATGCGAGGCTATTTAGGACATCTACACTTCAAGACCTTTTCAACGGTATAAAAAACACCTGAATGCGAGGTGTTTTGACCCCTGCAATCAAGTTTTGAGTTTTCGGGAGTCTCGAAGGACTCCCAAGTCCCATTTTCGGGAATGTGAGTGGCGACCTCGCACTTCTCTCAAAGTGGGGTTGCAACACCCGCACAACAAAATGTGTCAATTAAAACTAACGTCATATAAAAAAATAGTATCTTCATCGCACTTTAACATTTAGGAATGTAATCTTTTGTTGTTTTGCAATAACCACACATTAAAATACATAAAATAGAATTAACATCACCCATAAATGCATTACCTTCATCGAGGTTGACATTTTGGGTTCTTATTTTCTATTGTTTTGTAATACTTGCACACTAAAATATGTACATTAAAATTAACATCATAAAAAAACAGTGTTTTAATCGTGCTTTGACATTCAAGAATGTCATCTTCTATTGCTTCACAATACCCACACATCAAAGTACATACACTATAACTAACATCATCCAAAAATGCATTACCCTCATTAGGGTTTGACATTTAGAGTTTTTATCTTCTATTGCTTCGCAATACCCACACAATAAAATATTATAACTAACATCATATAGAAAAGTAGTACCCTCATTGTGTTTTGACATTCAGGAATGTAATCTTTTGTTGCTTCACAATACCCGCACATCAAAGTACATACATTAGAACTAACATCACACAAAAATGCATTACCTTCATCAAGGTTTGACATTTAGGGTTCTTATATTTTATTGCTTTGCAATATGCACACAATAAAGCATATACATTAAAACCAACATCATATAAAAAAGTAGTACTTTCATCGCACTTTGACATTCAAGAATATAATCTTCTATTGCTTTACAATACCCGCACATATAGAGTACATACAATATAACTAACATCACCCATAAATGCATTACCTTCATCGAGGTTTGACATTTAAGGTTTTTATCATATGTTTATTTGTAATACTTGCACAAGACAATATGTGCATTAGAACTATCATGTAAAAACAAAAATCCTCATTATAGTTTGATCTTCAAGATTCTTATTTTTTGTTGTTATGCAATACCCATACAAAAAAGTATGTACATTAGAATTAACATCATATTGAAAAACATTACCCATGTCAAGGTTTGACATTTAAAATTCTTATCTTTTGTTGTTTCGCTATACCATCACAACATAATATGTATACTAAAACTAACATCAAACATCAATGCATTATCCTCATTGAGGTTTTGTAATATTTATAATGTGTTGCAATGCCCACATTGAATACGCCATATACAATAATTCACCTTATTGAGATTAACATTACCCACATCTTGGTTTGGCATAGTGAAATGTCTCCTTTTGTTGTTATCTAATACCCCATGCATTGCTACTTCATATGTTTATTGTTTTTTTCAAGGTTCATTACCTTTATCATGGAATTACATAACAACTAGATTGTATGTTTATTTGTGAAGATTTTATGTGGTCTTTGTGAAGATTTCTAGGATGAAAATGATTTATTGTTATTATTTTGTGAAACATTTTCTTTATATTGATTTTGAAAATGGATTTTTTAGATTGGTGTAATAGTCGTTGCTTAAACTTGCCTTTCACATTGAACAATTCATCCATAGAAAAATGCATGGAATAAAACCCATTACATTAGTATTCTATACAAATACCATAAACCCTTCTACTCCTGAGTCCTTTTGTTATGGGAATTTGCATGTTGTAACATAGTTTCATGTTAATCCTTCAACCAACAAATTACGTTACTTAATCCATCTTCCATTTGATAAAAGACCCTTCTTGGGTGCATGATTCATTGGCCCATGTCAAATGAATTACTTGGATGTCTGATGCAACTTGTTTTGCAAGAGATGTTACATGGTCACAAAGTTGAAAGGTAACATTTGTCTTGCATTTGGTTATGATCTCCACTATTACATTTGTCATAGATGTCAATGCCATGGAGTTCATTCATTTGAATGATCATCCATAACTTGTAATAAATTTGTATTTAATTTTTTTGTTTAATTTTAATTCATTCTTAGTCAATTTCTAGTTAAATATTAGTTCATTTCCACTTAACTCATAATTCATTTCCAAAGGACTCATTGTTCACTTTTAGTTAAATCTTAATTCATTTCAAATTAACTCTTAATTAATTTTTAGTTAAATTCTAATTAAGTCTAAGTTCAATCTCAATTAATTTTCAATTATATTGTAGTGAATTCATAGTTAACTTTTAGTTAAGAAGGTTTTCAATTAATTTTTTTACTCAATGCACACATAGAAGCCTCTTTGGAAGTTGCTTTGAGCTAGGTCCTTAAAGGGGTATAAATATAAGTAGGACCCCTCATTTCCTTCAATTTGTTCGACATTAATCTTAGGCATGGTCTTACACCATAATTTTGTCATGTTCTTTTCATGTTCATGTTTGCATATGTTAACATTTAAAATATCCATTTCCACGTTAGTTTTGCACATGTCGTGTTTTTATTTTTGAATCATATAATCTTTTCTTATTCCTCATTTGAAAGTTAAACTTAGACATCTCCTTTAACCTTTGTTCTTGTGCATCTTTGTGTCTTTGACAACATCTTATAATCAAAAGAGGGCTCAATTCATGGATGTAGATGAGTTCTTGGGCTCATCATTATTGACACCATCAAAATAAAAAGGGCCATTGTCATCTATATCTAAAAGGCCACCAATGTCTATGAGACCTACCCCATTAATTGTGTTTTCATTGTACATAACCTTCATCTTTTGAGGAACCATCATGCACCTACAAATATTTTGAATCCACAAACATGGTTTTTAACCCACCATGATTACTCCTATAACCAAATGCCACAAATATAGTTGATGATATCATTATTGATAAGGCCATTGTATGCCAAAAGAATAATAACTTGGTGCTTGCACATATTCCCATGCAACGTGCATTTGCATGTGCAATATGCATATTTAATGAAAGGAGAGTTAAAATTGTAAATGACATCAAGATGGGTTTAATTGCTCACCTTCCAAAGTAGGTTGAATGACATTGGTGTGTGCGATCAACCTTGCTCTGTCCAAACTCCCCGCCATAAGTCATTGGACAACCTTGTTCTTTATGAACCCACGCTTCTTCATCTTCACTTGGTGCATGTAATGTTGTGCCATAGTTGTATGAGCTTCCACATCAACTAATAAATGTGATGTCCTTTAAGGCCTTTTGTATCAAAAGAGAACTAATGTTTTAATGCCCCATGGTAAGATTTTATGTTAGCTTACATATCTTGATTGGAATGTGGCATTCAGTGAAGGCCAACCATTCACAAATCTACACCAACATGCACATTGCACATGAAAGTTAAGGTTTTAATTTCATAAATGTCAAAATTGCTTTAAAATATTGGTGTGGAAATGAATTAATTATTTACCAAGTTGGCAATAGTAAACCTAAAAATATTATGTCCATGTATCACCAGGCTTAAAGTTATTAAAACTTTCCATCATTTTTTTCCCCCCCACATGCTTTGAACGATTCAATGGTCTCCTAATGGTCTCCTTTGGGTTGATGGACATGAACATCATCGAATGAAGGCAATCAAGTATTACATGTTTCATTTCCACAGTTTTAATTTTTTTTCATAAATTGTAAGCGCCATGTTTTCAACACATGCCAACCACAAAGAAAAATTGGGATATGATTGGTGTTCCACACAATCTTGTAATGCACAAAAAATTTCATGTGAAAAAAGATTTCTCAAACATAATGAGCAATATAAAATGCAACCTTATGTAAACCCTAACTAGTGAAAATGTATAAAAAATTTGAAGTTAAAATAGAACCCACCATAATGCCGGTAGTTCTTGTAGGGCATCATCCATAATAAAAGACAAGGATTTCCAATTGGGCATGTTTGCCACAAGCTTCATTCATAATGGAATTAACCATTCCACCAATTTTTTGCAAGTTTGCCAACTCATGATGATTTAAACAATTAGCATTTCAATTTGATGAAGTTCAAATACCATTAATGTGAACAAATGATACTTCACATCATTGGTGCAAAATGTCATCCATGGACCCCATTATGACCAAATTGGAGTATGGCCTGGAATTGTGTAGGTGTCTAAATCCCTATTGTCACGACCCTAACCTTGGGCTCATGACCAAGGCGGTAAGGGCCATGGAAAGGTGATAGCTGAAAGTGCAACCTAGGAATCACATTCACATTCTCAAGAGTGCGAGAAAATGTGAGGGAATGAGCCCACACACTCCCAAGTGGGCTTCCACTTTAAGAGTTGGAGTCCCAAGGGAGTCCCAAATCTTTAGAGAAAAAATTGAAGGGTCAAAAACTCATTGGATTGACGACATTTTTATACCATTGAAAAGATTTAGAAATGTAGATGTTAAAATGGGCTTGCATGATCAATTTGAGTACTTACAACACAAGTTATGGCCAAAAGAAAGGTTGGGAATCAAAGTGTCAATTTGACTCCCAACCTTAAAAGTTAGGAATCACTCTGGATTACGTGTGTGTAGGGGGCGTGCCACAAATCATTGGAAATATCTTGATGAGGGCTACAACTTTTCTTGAAACTTCACCTTAATCGAAGGTTTACACAAAAACGTTTTAGGCACCCAAAGTGGCGGGAGTCTCAAGAAAATTGACATTTGGGTGCAGCCCTTGTGGTTAATCACAGATAATACTATAAGGGGGAAGGTGGTGGCTTCCCTCAAATTGGGGCCATGATGGGTCTTTTGAATTTATGTATGTTCATGGTTTGTCCATGCATAAAAAATGTTCCAATTATACATTAGCTAACTTGTTGTTTGGTTTGTGCAAGTCCATACAAATAATTGACCTGCTTGTAACTCGTCTTAGTCCCCATTTGGAGCTTTGGCACACCCCTCTTACCCCCAAATTTTGGGATTTAAGGAGCATACCCTAATTCCTTCTTCTTCCATTGTTTCCACTTTTTAGACTTGCATTTGAATCTTTCAAGGAGTTTAGGGGTGCATCACCTATGGTGAAAGGCATTTGAATCCCATTCACTTCACTTGCATCTTGGAAATAAAATACATCATTAAAGTGAGGACATACCCATGATTGAATAGAAATTGTCCAGTTCCAATGTAGGCACCAATTACCCTTCTTATGCTTCCGATCCAAGTAAACAATGTCTTGTAATTTCAAGAAATAATCCTTGGTCATGGGCTCCTTTACATTGATTCATGCTCACCAAATTGCTTTGTATTTGTTATAGATTTGTTTCATTGTGTACCCTAACCCCAATTGGGTCCATATATAATTTTTGAAAGTTTGTGACATCGTGGAACATACAAAGACATTTGTGCAACAAAATCTAGGTCTCGTGCACCATGGGCCGGATCAACATTGGTTTGAGTGTGTGCTTAATTGTAGAAGGTGATTCCCTCAACAACAAGTTGTGTGTATAACCTTTTGATTGAGAAATGGGCCAAACAACCGTGTTTTATGGACTATGTGTTGGAATTTGCACAATGGTCTTCTAGTCCATACCCACATTGGTACCTACAAGACATACATTCAATCAAATAAAATGAGACAAGACCATGTTATATTATATGGAAAATGGAAAAAAAAAACACTTTGGTATGAGTTGTCACATATACCAAGTATGATCAAGGTGATTTTTGATTATTAGCTTTTCAACCTTTTCTTGTAAGGCCAAATTTTTATGTTTTTTCCATTCAATTGAAGTTTGCATGTCCCTTCATTCACCCTCCAAGAACTTTGATATTCTTCCTCCATGGAGAATATATGCAACTTCAATTGCCACCTTGTTTTGGCCCCCATGCCAAAATCCATTTTTCCCACCAAGTTGACATTGGAGAAAAGTGACCATGTTGAGTTTTGGATTGAGACATTGGAGTTCGCCCTATGATGTAATTCTCAATTTTATTACTTGTGCAAGAATAATTGTCACCCTATTTCATGTTAGTAATGTTTTTCAAGTTATAATATATTAGTTACCCACAACAACCTCTTAAATGTAAATGGACAACAATATCTTCACATATATCTTATCCCATCATTTACCATATGTGTCCATACCCCTTGATTGGGACAATTTAAAACCCAACAAATCATAAACATTACCCAAACATGAATGATAGTTGTTTCAACAACTTATGAATGAAAAATGAAACCTTAATTTATAGTTTTTAAAAAAAAGGTTAATATTGTTACTTGGTTTGTGAGAAATTATTTTTTGAAACCTTCCCCAATTAAGATCTAACCCCCAAATTGAAGCTACAAATTAGAAGCCCAATGAATTTGTAATTGAAAAACCTTCATCATGAACCCATCCATCCAATGATTTAAACCTAATTGCACATTGAAAAAAAAGGACCCAAAAACCTTACACCCATGTATTGCAAATTGCTAAGTGTTTGCAAAAACTCTTATGCCTTAATTAATCATGGAAAAAAGAAACTATATGTTATGGAATAAAATATTTGAATAGTAAAAAATAAACCTATAAATATGAAATATTAAGAATGAAAAACCCTAAATGAAAAAAAATACATGATTTGGATAATTAGCTGATGGTGGGAAAAAATTAAAAATTTATACAAATTAAAATACTTAATTGAATGAAATAAGGAAAAGTTAGATTCATATCTCTAATGAGTTGGGAGTTGTCTATCCTCTTGTTTAAAAAAGAAAGAATAGATGGAACTTACTCCATATATGTTTCAAAAAATGAGGGAAAAACCAAATCCCAACAAAATATTTGTTGCTCCATATTTAATTAACATTAAAATAAGTGTGCTTTAATAAATTGTTGTCAAAATGTTTGAAGCCAAATATATGATAAATAAATGTAAGGAAGAGTAGTTGTACAATGTGCATTAATTCCACAAAATGGAGGTGGATTCATAAGAAAAATTTCTAATAAAATAATGTAATACCTGCATGCGTTTAGAGTACTAGTGATGGATTAAACAACCCATGCATTACCCACAATTGAATATTGCCCCTTGGATGAAACTTTTGCATGTGTTACATATGTTAAACCTTCATAAAGGTGGAGGCATATAATATGAGCAATACTTTTACATGAATGGTGATAATTTCTTTTCATTGTGATTTTATATAGTTTAAAATAAAGTAATATCTTCCATTTATGGGTTTCAATGAAGGATATAGTGCACAAAACTAGATGCCCCCATTTTTGTGAATACATACAATCAATTTATTTGCAATACCTTCATATCAATGGTTACAAATATTTTACTTATGACCTTCCATGGGGGCTAAAATACATACAGTCAATTAATTTGTAATACCTTCATATGGGTGAATGCAAATATTTTATCTATGACCTTCCATGAAGGTTATACAAGTAATGAAAAATGGTAGGCATATCTCGTTCATTTTATACCTTGAACACCATCCATCACCTATTTTGCAATACTCGCATCTAACAATAAGAGATGATGCTCCCAAGTGTTCCCTTATGAGAGTATTGAACATGCGGCCTATATGACCCAACAAATATTGACAATATGAAGGTATTGCAATACCCAAGAAAATGACTAGTGGGTTTGCATTACCCCGATGGGGGGATTACATAAGCAAAAAATTGACTAGTGGGTTTGCAATACCTTGATGAGGGTATGGCAAAGCCAAATGGTTGATGATGATGTTTTATAATACATGGATGAGGGTATTGCATTGTGTCTCTAGACACCAATGTAATTTTTTTGACGTTTGATGAGGGTATTCTGTATGTTTTTGAGGCAAGTTTTGTTAGTTCCCATTGATCTAAACACGAAGTTTGTTGATATTCCATCATATTTTCACTTTTTTGGATTTGAAATTTCACAAAAAGTGATGTGATTCAAAATATATGAATGTCGACAAGTAGTCAAAAGTATGAGAGGATTCAAAAAATGAGTCAAAAAATGAATCCCAAGTGATTATGTATAAAAAGTGAAGTTAGTTGATCACTATCAATAGATATTTAATCATTTTCATCCTTGGTGTTAAGCTGTCACTAAATGAGGTGAAGGAAATTCCTTTTACCTTTCAATAATAGGTCGTCGCATCATGTGCATTTTGCACATGGTGTCAAGTGAAGAGTTGGTGGTTGGTCATTGTAATTTTGAATGCATCACCCACAAACTCCTCCATAGTTGAGCCATGGAGCCTAGAAGTCAATGATAAAGATAATTAGGACTCAAGAACATCGATTACTTGAATATGTAATTTGCATGAACATCATGAAATGCAAATTAACTTATTAGCCATGAATAATTTTTGATTCATGATAGGCGATGAGGAACTTGATCTCAAAATGTAGTGTTGTTTTATTGGAACCCTTCCTTGAACTCTGAGAATCCCAAGAGGCCTTAAGTACCTTTGCATATGTTAGCGTGCTCCCACCAATCAATGATGCAAGGTCTTCATCCTTCTTAACCTTGGCCAAAACATGAGGGGGGATGGACCCCACACCCCACCTAGGAATGCCAAGGATATTGGTCAAGTGTGAGGATGCTAATTTCACCAATATTGATTTTGGAACTAGTGGGGTGCGTTCTACATCAACTTGAAGTT
>Ga0116231_10014893_pt1 | contig 10261 bp, 6 predicted proteins | sample S1TSphgellanicum_2_FD_89695 | JGI IMG/M metagenome (GOLD analysis project Ga0116231, IMG submission 89695) | Host-associated microbial communities from peat moss isolated from Minnesota, USA - S1T2_Fd - Sphagnum magellanicum MG | ecosystem: Host-associated > Plants > Peat moss > Unclassified... | reverse complement strand
TTCGCTCTCCTGGCTATGACCTTGATCCTAAAACGTATCTTCCCAGCTATGCTGCCATTGCTTGGTACTATGACAAGGTGCCCCATACTGGCACCATGAAAGACTTCGTCCAGCAGGCACGCGAGTTCTCCCGTGGTGAATATGCCACAGCCCTGGACAAAGGCGACCTCCTGCCGCCCGCCGAGTTCGACTCCATTGCCGCCAAGCTCGCTGGCTTCACCGGCCTCAGCGTCCAGTACATCAAGGAGTCCAAGCTCCGCATTGCGCCTACCCGCTTCCGCAAGGAGCTGCTCCGCGACCAGGCGGAGATCCTTGGCCGCTACGACGCCCGCTTCGAGGGCGCTGATGCCGACTCCGCCGGCGAGGCCCCCGGCTTTGACCCATCCGACACTGGCATCTCCGGCGCCTACGTCGGCGCGCTCCACACCTACCTCCAGACCGAGCTCAAGGTTACAAACTCCGACACCTACAATCTGCAAGGCCCTGGCATCAACGAGAACTGGGACTGGAAGCACCGTCCCTCCGGCGGCCGAGGCCCAGCGATGTCCGAGCCCGACACCGTCATCGACCTCTCCGACGCCATGCGGAAGAACACCCACCTGCGCGTCTTCTCCGCCAACGGCTGGTTTGACCTCGCCACGCCCTTCTTCGGTACCGAGCACGACCTTGCCCAGCTAATGCTCCCGCCCGCACTGCTGGGTAACATCAGCTTCGGCTACTACCCGTCCGGCCATATGGTCTACCTCAACGTGGATGCCCTCAAGGAGATGCACACGGATCTGGAGAAGTGGTACTCCGTGAAGTAACCCTTTCCTATTCATGGCCTTAGCATGGTTTCAGGCTTGACATCAAAAATGGTAGAATAGACTGTTGCGGCAGCACGCCGCCCAGAACAGCGAGGAACAACACCCATGGCAAAACGCCGCGGCAATCCCAACTGGGGCAAGCCGGAGCCCATCGGCCCCGTCGTCCCCACCATCACCAGCTTTGAACTCGTCGTCAAAGAGTACAAGCTCACCCCGGACCAGTACGTCCGCTCCACCCGTCTCCGAGAGTGGGCGCGCCGCAACAAGAACTCCAAGTACATCCCCGAGGCGCTCCTCGAGGCTTGGGGCTTTGAGATCGAGTCAACCCTCTAAAAAAGTGGCTGCCCCAACAATGGTGCAAAATCAGACTGTCCCCAAGTCTACATAAGTCCAGACTTAAGTCCTTTATTTCTAGACTTTAAGACTTAAAGATAGGGGGAGGGGGGTACACCAAATATGGCCGAACTAGCCAACGGATTTGTCGACATTCCCACCGCTCTGGCCGAGTTCAAAGCGGGCCGGATGATCGTGGTCGTAGATGACGAAGACCGCGAAAACGAGGGAGATCTGACCCTCGCCGCAGAGTTCTGCACTCCAGAAGCCATCAACTTCATGGCGAAGTTCGGCCGCGGGCTCATCTGCCTTACCCTGACCGAGGAACGCGCCGACTACATGCGTCTCGGCCCGATGACGCAGGACAACACATCACGCTTCGGCACTGCCTTTACCGAGTCCATCGAAGCCCGCGAGGGTGTGACAACGGGCATCTCTGCCGCCGACCGCGCCCGCACGATTCAAGTCGCCATCAGCCCCAACTCCAGCCCGAACGATCTCGCCCGCCCCGGCCACGTCTTTCCCCTCCGTGCACGCAAAGGTGGAGTCCTCGTCCGTGCCGGCCAAACCGAAGCCTCTGTGGATCTCGCCCGCATGTCCGGCTTAATTCCTGCCGGAGTCATCTGCGAGATCATGAACGAGGACGGCTCGATGGCGCGCGTGCCTGACCTCATTGAATTCTGCAAGATGCACTCGCTCAAGATGGTCACCGTCGCAGACCTCATCCGCTACCGCATGGCGAACGAGCGCTATGTGAACCGCGTTGGTGAAGGTGAACTGCCTACAACACATGGCATCTTCAAGATGATCGCCTACGAGAGCGCAGTCGAAGGCGGCGAGTCGCACATTGCGCTGACCTTCGGCGACCTCAAGTCCGCAAAGGATGAGCCCGTGCTGGTCCGTGTACACACGCACTGCCTTGCGGGCAATGTATTCGGATCAACGGCCTGCGACTGCCGCGCAACGGTGGAAGCCTCGCTTGCGGCCATTGCCGCAGCAGGCCGCGGTGCTTTGGTCTACCTGCACCACACACAACGCGGGGTCACTGTGGACAAAGCCTTTGACCCGCCGCAGCTTTGCATCCACCGCAGCGACCGCGCAAACACATCGTCACGAGCAGGCCATCCTGACCAGCGCATCCTGCGTCAGGTCGGTCTCGGAGGGCAGATCCTCTCCGACCTTGGCATCCGTAAGATCCGCCTGCTCAGCAACCATGCAACACACGTTCCTGCCTTGCAGGGTTTCGGCATCGAGATCGTCGAGCGTGTCCCCATCGAACTGGCCGCCGCTACTATGCGGTGAGGTTTGGTGATGGGCTGAGCAAGTTGCCGAGCCCAAGTTGCTGCATCTGCTCCACAAAGCGTTCGTGGGTGGAGTACTGTACCGTGGTCATCCCAGCTTCGCGGGCGGCGGCGATGTTTTCTTCTCGATCGTCGATAAACAGCACCGCGTTGGCCGGAACGCCAAGGCCCTCCGCCGCGTGCTGGTAGATGGCGAGGTCGGGCTTCGCGATCCCAAGCCGGTGCGAGAACGTGTGGTGTGCGAACTCCTCCAGCCATGGAAAGCGGGCCCGGATTCCGGCCTCCATCGCATCGCCGATGTTGGAGAGGACTCCGGTCTTGATGCCTGCACGTTGCAGCGCTGCGGCCCACTCGATCATGGGCTGGTTGGGTTGCGTCCAGAGCGCGTTATCGGCCTCCAGCAGCTCATTGAGGCTGTTGGCTGAGAGCGGGCGGTGCAGCTCGTCTGCGACCTTCTGCCAGTAGGCTATCCCGCTCAGCGTGCCGCGGTCGTAGGCATCGCGGTGCTTCCAGTACATGTCGCGGAAGCTGGTTTCGTCGACACCGAGGACGCGCATCATTTCTGCGCGTGCGGTCGGGTCAGGTGGGCCGCTCAGCACCATGCCGTAGTCGAACAGAACGGCTTCTATCTTGCTCATAGGTTCTAGTGTACGTTGGAGGTCGGGATGAGATTCTCCACACGTACGAACTGGAACCTGGCCGAGAACGAGCTTTCTGCGGCTGTACGCGGGAGGCGCGCTGCTGGGCATGAGCTGTTCGACCTGACCCTCTCCAACCCGACGAGCTGCGGGTTCGAGTATGACGTTACGGCGATGCTCGCTCCGCTGAGCGATCCGCAGGCTATGCTGTATCAGCCCGAGCCGCTTGGGATGTTGCATGCCCGCGAGGCCGTTGCGCGCTACTACCGCGACGCCGGAGCCGAAGTTGCACCGGAGCGGATCTGTTTGACGACCAGCACCAGTGAGGCATACAGCTTTCTCTTCCGGCTGCTGTGCAACGCGGGCGACGAGGTGCTTGTCGCGCGGCCAAGCTATCCACTGTTTGAATACATCGCGCAGCTCGACGATGTAACTCTGCGTGAGTATCCACTTCTGTACGACCCAAACGCCGACGCCGAGCGGGGCTGGCAGGTTGATCTCCACGCGCTTGAGGCGGCGATTACGGAGCGGACGCGGGCGGTGATCGTGGTGCATCCCAACAATCCCACGGGCAACTTCGCCACACAGGCCGAGAGCGAGGCCTTGGAGCGTATCTGCACGGAACGAGGGCTGGCACTCATTGTCGATGAGGTCTTCCTCGACTACGCGTTAGGCGATACCAAGCCAAAGAGTTTTGCTTCAGCCAACTCCCGCTGCCTGACCTTCGTGCTCAGCGGCATCAGCAAGATCTGCGGGTTGCCGCAGATGAAGGCCAGCTGGATCGCGACTTGCGGGCCTGCCGAGTTGGTCGAGGCGGCGATGCAGCGGATTGAGGTGATCGCAGACACCTTCCTGTCCATGAACGCTCCGGTGCAGTTTGCTCTGCCGTTCTGGCTGGAGCAGCGCGGTGACATTCAGCGGCAGATCCGTGCGCGATGTGCGGCGAATCTGCTGGAGTTGGATGCCCGGCTGTCCGGCTCAAAGACCCAGCGGCTGGCCATGCAGGGCGGCTGGACGGCCGTGTTGAGGGTGCCCCGTGACCCCGAATTCGTGTGGGCCGCGCTGGAGCGTGGTGTGATCGTCCAGCCCGGAGAATTTTACGGCTTGCCGGAGGGAAGGGCTGTACTCAGCCTGTTGACTCCGCCAGAGACCTGGGCTGAGGGGTTGAAACGGCTTCCATAGAAGACAGACTAGGGAGCTACCCCCACCCCCCTATCTTTTTTGCCTAAAGTCTCGGTTTGAAGGACTTAGGTTTGGACTTACGGACAGTCCAAGTCTTGGAGGCTCCGTGGGCAGCGGGTCTATTCAGTTGTCAATAAGCTCGCCCCCTCCTTGCGGGGGACTGCTCTGTATTGTGTCAGTGGCTCTGGAGCCAGTGAGGGAAGAGCCCGGTGATTGGCCGCGCGTCTTTCGCTCTTTGTTCACTATAGAGGTATGGCTAAGTGCAGTCAAGAACTATCTGCTGTGTAAAACCGTGCCATACGGTGGAAAAGGCAAGAACGTTTCCCGCAAAGGACGCTGAGGTTTCGTAAAGGTCACGAAGGAAAGCAACTGCGTGTTCCTACCGGATGACGAACAAAAGGGAAGGCTTACTTCTTGGTCGGGGTAGCCGGGGCCGAGATGCCGGACATCACGGAGTGGGTGCCGCTGGAGCGGGACATCATGACGGTCAGGCTGATTGTTGTGAGCATGAAGATGACCGCCGACCAGGCAGTGAGCTTGGTGAGCAGGTTGGCCGCGCCGCGCGGGCCGAAGGCGGTCTGGGAGCCCTGTCCGCCGAAGGCACCGGCGAGGTCGGCCGATTTGCCCTGCTGGAGCAGGACGACGCCGATGAGGAACAGGCAGACAATGACGTGCAGAATAACGAGGAGAATGACCATGGTAGAAACGTTGCCTTGGGGCCGCTTAGGGCTGGAGATATCTGGACGGCGAGAGCCATCGTACAGAGTTTAGTGTAACACCGGGATTGTAAGAGATTCGAGTCTGGTTCATTTCACCGATGGTGTAGATCATCTTGCCGCGAAGAAAATACAGGGGTCTCTCCGCTCCGCCAAACAATGAAGCCGTTTGGCTCCGGTCGAGATGACTGAAATTTCAACCTAAACAAAAGGTGAAAAAATGATGTAAGAAGCTGAGGCTGCTTCGGTGGTCGAAGCAGCCTCAGTGCTGGTGATAGGTCGGCTTAGTAAGGTGAGGTGCCGTAGGGGATACCGCGGCCGTTGGTGGCGAGGTAGAAGCGACCAAAGACCTGCTCGTCGCCGACGATCTGGGTGATGTTGGCATAGAGCTGGGTTGAGTTGCTCACAAGGACCCAGTTTGCGCCTTCGTTGACCGAACGGTAGAAGCCATAGCCGCTTGAGCCCGTTCCAACAACGTAGACAGCCGGGTAGGTTGCGCCGCCTGCCGCCTTGCCGAAGCCGACGTTGCTGGTGCTGGTGAAGCCGGAGACGGTATTGAAGGTGGTACCGGAGTTGGTGGACTGCAACAGGCCTGTGGGCGTGGCGAGCCAGAGGTCGCCTTCCGCCGCGTAGGAGACTGTGAGCTGTGAGTTGGCGGGAATGCTGGTATTGGCGTTCGTGAAGGTGTGGCCGCCGTCGGTGCTGATCTGGAGGGTTGTGCCAGAGAGGATGTAGAACTTCTTGGGGTTGATGCGGTCAGCGAAGATCTTGCTCTTGGTAATGGCACCAGTGGAGTTGGTCCAAGTGCTGCCGGAGTTGGTCGAGTAGGCAACCGGGCCGTCCCCGGTGTCCCAGACGATGGTGCTGGCGTCAGCTGCTATAGCGACCGTGCCCTGGCCGACAGTGCTGCCCGTGGGTGTGGTGGCGAACGGCGTCCAGTTGGTGGAGACCAGACCTCCCGTAGTGGAGACAGCGCCAAAGGGGCCACCTGTGTTGCCGATACCGACGCGGACGACGTTCAGCGGAGAGGCCTGTGCGAAGTCTACGCTGAGGGTGCCGTTCAGGATTGGGTTTGCGCTCATGCCGCCACTGGGCGAGGCCGTAAGGGTGGTATGAACAAAGCCGCCGATGTCTGCGACGCCGCTGATGAGGGGGCCACCGGTGGGCGGGGAGGCGAGGCTGAAGACCTCGCACTCTTCGACACCGACAGCACCGACCGAGAAGGAGGGCCCTTTGCCGCTGTCTGAGGTGGTGACGTTGGTGCTGGTCCAGAGGGTCTGACCGGTGCCGTACATGAAGTTGTTGGAGTTGAAGGGGTCAATGACCATGGCAACAGGCCAGTTGCCGGTGCCAACGCTCGTGCTGCTGCTGCCGAAGCCGAGCCAAGGGGAGGTGCTGTCATTGTTTGTCTTGCCCTGTGCGGTGAGCGAGACCCATGTAGCGCCGTAGTTGGTGCTGCGGTAGATGTCGTCGCCAGCGAAGCTGCCGGAGTAGGTGTAATCGTCCAGAGTGGAGGCCATTATGGTGCCGGGCACCTCGGGGTCGATGATGATGTTGCCATAGCCGCCCCCAGCGCCAGCGGGCCGTGCGGCGCCAGTGGGGACGCTGATGTTGGTCCAAGTGCCTGCGCCTGTGGGTGTAGTGTTTGGCGGAAGGGTGTACTTATACAGCGCGCCACTGGTCGCATTGGTGGGGCCAACTGCATTGGCGTAGGAGAGATAGATGGCCGTGGAGTTGGCGGTGGAGTCCGGGCCGAGGGTGCCATGGTTGACATAGAGGCCGGTAACGCCGGAGGGCGCGCCGGGAACGGCGGCCCATGTGTTGCCGCCGTCGGTGCTGCGGTAGAGGGTGGCGTACGTGGCGCCTGAGTCGGAGACGCCGACGTAGATGACCGGAGTGGCCGAGCCGCTGGTGCCGCTGGCCTTGACGAAGTCCACAAAGACGACGCCGACGCCGCTGGTGGTAGACGTGACGGGGAAGCTGGTGACTTGCGACCAGGAGGTGCCACTGTTGGTGCTCTTCCATAGGCCGTTGAGACGGCTGCCGAAGTAAAGCGTGGAGGGCAGGTTAGGGTCAACGGCGAGGCGCTCACCGGCGTTGCGGCCATTGTCGTTCGAGCCCATCTTGAAGGGCGCAGGGACGGTGGTGAATGTCGAGCCTTGGTTGTTGGAGATTAGGAATGCGCCATTGGTACCGAAGCTTTCCGCATAGGTGCCGACGGCAAGGTAAAGGTTCTGCGGGTTGGTGGGGTCGAGTGCGATGGACTCCACGCCGAGGTAGTTGTCCTGCGAAGCTGGGAGGAAGTCCAGCAGCGGCTGCCAGGTGCCAATGGCACCAGCGGTGGCAGACGGGACATACTTGTATGCGCCACCGATGTCTGTGCGGAGGTAGAAGAGGTTCTGGGTGGTGGGGTGCGCGACGATGCCGTCGATGAAGCCGCCGGCGACGATCTGGACGTTGTTATAGGTGTAAGTGGCCGGATAGACGACGAGACTGACCTGCTGCGTAACGGGCTGGTAGTCAGTGGTGTCGGTCGGAGTGAAGGTCACGCTGAGTGTGTTGGTGCCGACAGGCAGGACCGTCCCTGCGGCCGGCGTGTAAACCAGCGTACCTGCGCTGTACGCATAGGCATTCAGCTGGATAGAGCTGAGCGGGACATACTGCGAGATGGGCGTTGGTGTTGCCCATGTCACGATGGGGAACGCCTTGGCCGCCGGGCCGGTGTTTTTGTTCGTGCTGCAACCGGCAACAGCGAGCAGGAGCGTGGAGGCTACGCACAGGATGCGACGGGGACGGGACGTGGCGAGGGTGTTGATGGCGAGTTTCATAGTCGGCTGCCAAATATACTGTGTGTCTGCCACAAAGGGCAAGAAAAATCTAAAACGGTTTAGGAATAGCGTTTCTGGCTGTCCCTGAACACGTGCCGCCGGGATTTTCCAGTGGACGAATGCGGCCGTTTCTGTGACCATGGGACGGTTTCTACTCTGCCGCTTGCGGCCCAAGTTTATAAAGGAATTCCATGTCTTCGATCACGCGTCGCGATGTACTCCGCTCCGGTCTTGCCCTGTCTGCCACCTCTCTGGCCACGCCCATGGCGCATGCAGAGGCGCTGTTTGCCGCCTATGTGGAGGAATCCAAAGCGACCGCGAGTGTTCTTGCGCCGCGGGAGCGCACGCTGCTGGACTTCGGCTGGAAGTTCTTCCAGGGCAACGGGAACGACCCGGCAAAGGACCTGGGATTTGGGCACGACCAGGGGGAGTTTTCCAAGTCAGGCAACTTTTATTTTTCGAAGGTCGAGATGGACGACTCGAAGTGGCGTTCTCTGGATCTGCCACACGACTGGGCCGTCGAGCTGCCGTTTGTAAACGACGACGCATTAAAGGGGCATGGGTACAAGCCGTTGGGACGGTCGTATCCAGAGACGAGCGTGGGCTGGTACCGGCGGACGTTCGAGATTCCAAAGGAGGACAAGGGCCGCCGGATCGTTGTGGAGTTCGACGGTGCTTTCCGCAGCGCGCTGGTGTTCGTGAACGGCTTTTTCATCGGACGCAACGATAACGGTTACTGCCCGTTCCAATTTGATATCAGCGACTTTTTGAGCTACGGCGGGAAGAACGCCATCGTTGTGCGGATGGATGCGAGCTTCGGCGACGGGTGGTTTTACGAGGGTGCAGGCATCTATCGGCATGTGTGGCTGCGGAAGACGGACGCAGTCCACTTTGGCGCCTGGGACAGCTATGTCCGCACCGACGTAAAGGGCGATGTGACGACATTGGAGTTGTCGACGGTTGTGAAGAACGAGGGCGATGACGCGAAGCCCTGCCGCGTGCGCTGGACGATCCTCGATGCGGAGAAGAAGACCGTGGCGAGTGTGGACTCCGCAGTGCAGACGGTGGGCGTGGACGGCAGCGTGACGTTTACGGCGAGCACGAAGCTGGCTCATGCGGCGATGTGGTCGCCGGAGTCGCCGGTGCTTTATTCGGCGCTGGTGAAGGTGGAGTCGGCGGGCAAGACGCTGGATGCTGAGCAGGTGAACTTTGGCGTGCGGACGGTGCGCTTTGATGCGGACAAGGGCTTCTTCCTGAACGGGAAGTACACCAAGATCAAGGGAACTTGTAACCATCAGGACCATGCGGGTGTGGGTGCGGCACTGCCGGACGCGCTGCAGTGGTACAGGCTGTCGGTGTTGAAGGCGATGGGCTCAAACGCGGTGCGGACGAGCCACAACATGCCGACGCCGGAGTGGGTGGAGGCGTGCGAGCGCATGGGCATGATGATGCTGTGTGAGACTCGCATGATGAGCTCGACGCCCGAGGGGCTGGCGCAGCTGGAGACGATGATTAAGCGCTTCCGCAACTCGCCGGCGATCATTGCGTGGTCGATGGGCAACGAGGAGTGGCCGCTGCAGTCGCAGCCGATGGGTGAGCCGGTGGTGCACGCGATGGTGCGGCGCAGCCATGAGCTGGACCCCACTCGGCTGTGCACCGCTGCTACGACGGCGCCGTTTACGAACAGCGTGAGCAAGGAGCTGGATGTGGAAGGCTTCAACTACACGCTGGGCGACATCGATAAGTACCACAAGGAGCATCCCGAGAAGCGCACGATCGGCTCGGAGACGGCGAGTGCGATTGGTACGCGCGGAATCTACGAGACAGATACGTTCCGCAACTGGATCACGTCGTATGACAACGCGCATCCGCAGTGGGCGGAGAACGCCGAGGAGTGGTGGAAGTTCTATGCCGCGCGCGAGTGGCTGCCTGGCGGCTTCGCCTGGACCGGCTTCGACTACCGTGGCGAGCCGACGCCATATTCGTATCCCGAGATCAGCTCGCAGTTCGGCATCGTGGACATGTGCGGTTTCCCGAAGGACAGCTACTTCTACTACAAGTCGTGGTGGGGAGCCGAGCCGGTACTGCACCTGTTTCCGCACTGGAACTGGGACGAGCGCTTCGGGCAGCCAGTGCCAGTGTGGGTGCACTCGAATCTGGATGAAGTGGAGCTGTTTCTGAACGGCAAGAGCCAGGGCAGCCAGAAAGTGAAGCCGCTGACGCACCTGGAGTGGAGCGTGAAGTACGAGCCCGGCGTGATCGAGGTGCGAGGAAGCAAGGACGGCAAGGTGGTGCTCGTAGAGAAGCGTGAGACGACGGGAAAGATTGCGTCGATCAAACTGAGCGCGGACCGCGCCGAGATCGACGCGAACGGTGAGGACGTAGCCAATGTTCGCATGGAGGCGTTGGACGCGCAGGGCAGGCTGGTGCCCACGGAGGACATGCTGGTGAAGTTCC
>Ga0116231_10014892_pt1 | contig 10261 bp, 9 predicted proteins | sample S1TSphgellanicum_2_FD_89695 | JGI IMG/M metagenome (GOLD analysis project Ga0116231, IMG submission 89695) | Host-associated microbial communities from peat moss isolated from Minnesota, USA - S1T2_Fd - Sphagnum magellanicum MG | ecosystem: Host-associated > Plants > Peat moss > Unclassified... | reverse complement strand
TAGGTAAATTGTGAATAATGTAAAAATAATTTATGTGTAGGTATACATGTGAATAATAACCTTTCTAACAACTAATTTTTAAAATTTTAATATGTGAATAAACAACATCACATTCAAGTATACAATATTGTGACTACAAACTATACCCTTTTCAAAACAACCATAACTCAAAACACATGTAAACTATGATCCCATAATCAAGAACCCATTAAACCTCATGACTAAAATATCACTATATAAATGCAAATTGGAAGCCACAACCTCTCATAAACAACATGTGAAAAAAAATCATGCATAGTAACATAAATCTTGATTCCAAAAGGAGGTGACCAAAAGTGGATGTTTATTAGTAATTTTGAATTCTTGAAAAATGGATATCAATATATGCACAATTGAATTTTAAAAACAGAAAATGGAATGGAAAAATGCCGTACAAACATATTAATGCATTTCTCAATGATCATATTTCAACACATGCAATTATCTAAGTTGGGTTTCCCATTGCTTCACACTACCAATGTCGATCAATTAACACAAGGTCAAAATATTAATATATTTAAATTAGTTAAAAAATAATTAGTTATCAAAAATTGATAATCCATGATCATATAAACTTCTCATTTTCACTTTCATTAATTTTAAAATATGAAATTTTATTTTCACTTATTGAAACATTAATATTTTTAACACCCATGATGTCCTTTTTGATGTTTTTCATTACATTACAAACAATTTTTTTGAGGCCTTTCCAACATCCCCAATGTCCTTCCTATAGTGGTTTAAAAGCTCAATTTTTTTAAAATGATGGGTTCAATCTTCATTAATTTTAAAAAAAAGATCAAAATAAAAAAGGACAATACATTCAATTGATGGGAAAAGAAAAAATAATCAAAAGGGGGAAAAAATGTTTACCCATTCCAAAGAGAGGGTGGTTAGAAGGGACAAAATAAAATGTCTAGCCCCCAAGTCATGTCTAGAGGTGATATTGAAAGATTACCAACTGCCACATCCGAGGTATTTGCTTTGAAAACTAGAATATTTGTGTTTTCAAGTGCTGATGTTTTTTTTTAAAAACTTTGTTGGCATTCTTGATAGGAATTTAAGAATTTATTTGTACTACTAATTTTAGAATTTCCTTCTAATTTGACTATTTGTCAATATAAAGTTATAGGAATGTATTTCATTCCTTGCTCTTATTTTGTTTATTTTTAAATTTGGGATATTATTCAATGACCTTAATAGCCTAATATACCTCCTTGCTACTTAAACATAGGTTAATAATATTATACTTAGCATAGGTTAATATTATACCTAGCCTTCGTTATATATAGGTATTAAGTATATTGCTTAACTAAGTAGCATTAAAAAAATATAGCTTAGGTAGATTAAAAATATAACTTAGGCAAGTTTAATATAACATATCCTAGATTATTATAGGCTAATGCCTACCGAAGATAAACTACCTTACCTATTTATCTATGTAAATAGTGTAAAAAAATTGAACATGTTCATTATATTATGTTCAAAAACATTTTGCCTTATGAAAGTGGTAGTGCAATGATTAAAGATTTGATTTCTAAATGTGAAGGTGAGGGATTCAGGTTTTCACGCTTATAATTTAGGCCATTACTTACTTTGCTTAGCTAGCCTAATTAGCTTAAATAGGTAGGTATATATATTATTATTATTTCATTAATTATTAGGGGGTAGGTAGGTAGGGGAAAAATTATTATTATTTCGGGCATTAATTTATTAAAAATGTAGATTTTCTCTCTACCAATTTTATTTGAGTAATAAAAAAACCTTAATGAAAAAACCTAGTAAAAAAATCCCAACCAAAAAGACCCAATCAATTTGGACATGTCAAAATTGACTTGTCTAGTATCATTGGTTGGTCAAGTTGGCAAATGTAACTTTTGGTCTATTTTCACCAAAAGTTTTGGTCCAATAATCCATGATTTGTTGTAGTGGCCATTCCCCACTCGCTATTATTCATCCAATATTTTTTTAGGATTGTTTTTACCTTCAAAATGCAAAATAAATCCATGATTACTTTGAATTCACACATAAAGCAACTATGATTTAGAAAGTGAAAAATTGTGACAAACTCAATTACTTCTTTTTCAAACCCAAGATGCACACTGAATTAAATCAAATTCAAGATAGATTTGATGCATTTGTCAACATATATCTTCATTTTTTGCATGAGAAGAATCCTTGTTATAATACTAGTCCCCAACAACCTTGGAGGAAACAACAATTGTTTTTTTAATAGGGAAAAACAACATATAACTCCATTTTCAACTAGGTCTTCCAATCGCAAATGTCATGCACAACTAAATTACAATTGAAATGTATCTTTTAAAACTATCCACCAAAAAAATCACCAAAAAAGTCAATGGCAATAAATTGCAAATAATACTTAACTACAAATGACATCCATGGGACAATATATTCAGAGCAAGCCTACCATTATAATTGAACATGTTTTCCAACTACAATCTATTGACATCGCATGGGTGGATGAAGTTCATTTGCTTATGTGTCATATCATTCCTCAAGTGGTGTAACACTAGATTATCCAAATTAAAATCATCCAATTGACCACAACATGTGATGTCATCAAATCATGGAAAATTGAAGTTATTTCATGTGCAAAAACATTTGAAGCTTGTGAAATTGGATGATGCCACATGGGCATGATGCATGCATGTGTTGCAAATGTCTATATGTCTACCAATAATGTTGAAGGATCAATTCAAATGTGATTAACATGAGTTGAAATGAAATAAATTTGTAATTGAACTAAAGTTAAAATATTTTTATCTTTTTCTTTGGAATCAAATAATTGACTTTAAAAGTGCAAATGTTGTAATCATATGTAATCATGTGAAGGTGCAATTATGATTAAACAATTTGAGAGTAAACCAATTATAAGTGCAAAAGAAATGAAATTTGATTGCAAAATGTGTCCAGTATATTTAAAGTACAATTGAAATAATGGATGTTCAATTATAATGAAATCAACAAAAAGTTTAGGAAAAATTATAGAACAAAAGTAACAAATTTTATTTTGATTCTAGGTTTATCAAACACATTTGTTTTTAGTACTAACACTTATTACGCCCTATTTAGTAGTAATGTATTCATTGTCCCACAATGTGGTAATGCTTAATACCGTAGTACCTTCTTAGGTTCAACAAAAATTATATTTTTTTTTAAATGCTGAAATTTAAGAAATTTAAGGTCCTTTCTTGTTGAATTTTTTTTCAAAATATTGTTTATTGATTACCGAGATTTCATAGAATTCAAGAAGTTGTTATAAGGTAATTTTAGGGTTTTAATATGCATACTATTACATCTATTTTAAGCAATTTTAAGACGTTGTTAAATATTTTTTAATTTAAATAAATTTTTCTATAAATTCAAAAAAATTGTGTCAAAATAAAAATTTCAAAATAAAATAATTATTTGATAACGAGATGCCAAACCTAAAAAGGTATTACAATACATCCCAAAGGTGTTCTTGGACTAGATCATCTACTTCATTTACAACAAACAAACAAATGTTCCCATTTAAGACCTCAACAATTACCAAATAATGGATTTCATCAATTGGATCACACCATTGATATCAACACTTTTGATTCATTCAACTTAAAATCACAATTGCACACTAGATGATTTAATTGGTTTGCCAATCTTACTCCATGTGCACCTTTTTAAAATGGCCCATGAATTGGTTTTATGATGGCAAGTGAACATTTTTCACATATATTTAGCACACCTTGTTGATAAGGTAATTTGCTTTCCTTGATTCAACATCATTCACTTCACCTATGATACATAATTGAATAAATGAAGCAAATGTATTGTTTAAGGTGCACAAATGACAAATTAAATTAGTAACAAATAGGCATATCCAAAAGTGATCCTATGAAAAACAATTTATGGTCATAAGGAAAACATGAAGAGTTCAACTAGTTTTTTACAATGGTTTAAACATCCTAATTGCTAACACATGCAAACAAACTATGATGAAAAATGGAACTTGAAATTTGAAAATTTAGACTTAAATTTGAAAGATAGAATTGCAACTTCAAGAATCAAACCTAAAACTTGAAAATTCAAACAAAACTTTAAAAATATACTTGAAATTTTAAAAACAAACTTGCAACTTGAAAAATTAGATCTAAAGCTTGAAAACTCAATTGTGAAACTTCAAATACATACTAAGAATTTGAAAACATAAACTTACAACTTTAAAAATAAAATTTAAAACTTCAAAAATAGACTTGAAACTTGAAAGATTAGAACTAAAACTTGAATAAACAAACTTCAAACTTGAATCCAAAAAAATACCCCATGCTTAATGAGTGAATTTAAAAAAAAAAGGAGAACAATTGAACCATATGACCCACCTATAACTATGACTTGTGTGCATTAAATGTGATGAAGCTTGATGCATTTTCTCCTCATTACTTGTGATCACTTGCATGAAAACCAAACATTTAGATAATATTAAGTGTTAATTTTTTTAATAGAGTAACAAAAAAATTTGAGGGATAAACTTTATTCAAATTTTTTTTTGCAAATATATATTAAAAAAGAAAAAGTTTCAACACATAAGGGAAATGAGTTCAAATTTGTGAAAGGTCTATATAGGCCTAAGATGGGCTTGCCATCTATCTAAGGTCATTCACATAATTGACATGTCAACTAATTTGCAATTATGTAAGTCCAAAAGATTACAATTGGATTTTAATTCTAATGAATGTAATTCAAAATTTGGATTTACTACCAACACATTCCCATGACCATTTCATTCATCCAATTTGGAAACCAAATCTTCAAAAATGGATGAACATTATCATAGTAGTTGAACATTTGACTTAACTACTAAGCAATATCAACCCACCTAGGTAGCCTAATTTAAACACTTATCAAGACTAGTCTATTGACCTACAAAAGTAGTTACCATACTCATATAACTATCTAGGCTACCTACTCAGTTTACCTATTTAGACTATCTAGCCTACATAACCATTGATCAAAATCCACATGCCTAATTAGATAACTATTTAAAATCATATCGACACATCCATGTGTGTGTTTTAACATACAAATAAGTGCTCATTAACATTTATAAAAAAATATTAATGGTTTAAAATGCATAGGAAAATAATTCATATGAGGGTTTTATTTTGACCTTTTGTCATCTTTATGCATTGAAACATTTAATGAGTTGGTGGCAAAGTTCAATTTTTTATTAAGCTCTTCAATTTAGCGAACCTATGAATTGTTGTAGAATTAAATATCATTACTTATAAATTCTCCATATATATATCTAATAAATGGAGAATTTATAAGTGACGATTCTTGATTGGGTAATCAAGGGGTGATGAAAATTCCAATTCATTAGGCTAGGTAGCACAATAATATTAGTTGCAATAAAGATGTAGGATAGCCAATCCTTAAAGACATAAACATGGGTCGCATGTCTTCATTGATTTAGAAAGAAATAGAGAAATAATAACAAACTATTTAATCTCCTAAACCATAAAGTAATCAAACTTCACAATTGCAAGAAATCAAACAACCAATAGATGGTGTGAATGAGGTATTATTCCTCATGCTCCTTGGGAAATGGGTTGATCGGACTTTTAAACCAATCGTAATGGCTATCTTTAGGAACCTAGGTCTACAAAAAAGGTAAATATCATTGTCTTCACATTACCACTCAACAAACCATTTAAAGCTACTGTTAAGAAGTGAATCAAATTTTAAATAGATGGCTAAAATATGAGCATTGGGGGATAGCCTACAAAACCATATTGATTGATCCATTTCAATGCACACCACCCATTTGATCAATTTTTTAATGTGTGATTGCTGAGTGGCATTTGAATTCAAGGGCATTTCGTTGAGCTACTTGTCATTCACTAGTGCAATTAAAGGTCCTTATGTATGAAAAGGAGGTGTTATGTTTCATAATTAATTAACACAACTTGGATGAAAGGCAAAAAGACAAAAGGAAAATGCAAGTAGAATTAAATGAGTTGATGAAATGTAATTTATATCTTTTAATAGAGTAGGGGTGTGGCAAGCACTGTGATGGTGGAATTTGATCAAAGTAAAATGCCCTAGTATTGATGAGCAAAATAAAACCCCTAGAAATCCAACAATCATTTAGAGGCTTAAAAATTTGGATTGGTTGAAGATGCATATTCTTTTTGTTTTTATTTTATGATTGGTAATTTTCAAGTGACTAGATGTAAAACTTGAATGATCACAAGGAGAAAGCAAGGCAACCTTGAAATTTATCTTAAGTTACCTAAAATCTCCATAACCTACCCAATTAATTACCATAGGTTACCTCAATCTTATCTTAGGCATATTCATGGTTAAAGTACCCAAAAGGATTGTCTAATGAAAGAAATATTACAAAAGATTATTTTGGATTTTAATAATATTTATTTTGTATAATTACAATGGATTGTTGTATGCCTATAATTAGAATGATGTCATTTTAAAATGATAATAAAATCTAAGAATAAATTGGATACAATAGAAATGTTTTTTTGAGTCTTTTTAAATAATTTGAATCCTTGTCCTAATTGCAAATTTCAATTTAAAAGAATCAAAAGGAATGCATTAAATAATCTAATTGAACTAAATTTTGTTTCATGGATAAAAAAATGCTGATGTTTATGTTTAATGATGTTCATTAAATGCATTTGATTATATCATACACGGTATAATTTTTTTGAAGATTACATAATTCATTTTGAAAGGGTTACAAGGAAAAAGACTAGTTTTTAAAGCCATTTGATTGATTGTTTGTATTCATTAGACTATTTGTGGCCCCAAGTGCAAGTCAAATGTGTAAGAAATAATAATGCAAGAAAACATGTCAAGTTGTTTATAAAAATTGATGTATTCATTTTTTGCATTTTTGATTTTCTATCAAAATATTGATATATAATTAAATACACATGTGAAAAATCACCACCACCATATGAATTATCATAATTTGAATATCCAAATTTTCATACTTAAATGGATTCCATCATGTAAATTTTGTATTTGGTAGGTAGTAAAAATGAAATCCTTAACTCCTATGTCCAAAAATGGTACCTTAATAGTGAATATGCCTTCCTATGTGTTCGTCTTGAATTGATTAGAGGAAATGATTCTTTCATAATTCTATCAGATTATGAAATGTTCACTCCTCATGAATCAATAGGCATGGCCAAAACGCATCATCTTATCATTTCAAATGATTTTATCTTTGGGGAGATCTAAGGTGAAGATTAAGACTTAAAAAAAAATCATTGGGTGAGAGAAGATTGATTGGTGGAGAAGGTAGGTTAAGGTTCAATTCCTCTTTGTCATTAGAAAAGGAGATTCTTGGATTACCCCCTAGATTTTTTCATCCTTCAAGCTTATCCCCCCCCCCATTATTTTATTGGAGGATTTTTTTTGGGGAGTGTGTTTGAAGTGGCTCAAGGGAATAAAATGTGTGTGTTTGAAAGGAATGGAGAAGAGCTTGGAGCAAGAACCCTTTCAAGGAAAAGAAGTTAGGAGGGAAACCCTTTGAAGATTTGGAAGAAAAACATTTTTCAAGAGTTAAACAAGTTTTCAAGTGATAACCTGCAATTTGCAAGTGTGGCAATAACTGTAGTGACATGAAATGAGAGGGGTACCCCAACATAATGAAACCTTTTGACTTCTAACTTAGATGTTGAAAACTTTTGGATCCACCATGGGGTTACCTTCAAACTTGAGAAAATTTTAGAATAGTAACTACCTTGGCAAGTGACTACAAAATTTCAACACCATTGCAATTACAAGTACAAAGAATTTAGCAAAGAAGTGGGCGAGTGTTGGTGCAAGTGAAGACCAACAACTTTCAAAAAGACATTCTCACTTTCCCCCTTGGTTGTTTGAATTCATTTTCAATGTGTGGAATGTGAAGGAAGTTAAGAACTTATTTGCAAAATTTCAAGATCAAGAGCACCAGTAATCTTCAGGAACCAGGAATGTGAGATAGCAGTAATCTTGACAAAATTGATTCAATGCCATGCAAAATTTCTCATACAATTTCTTCCCAAACAGTCTCAAAGGTAATAATAATCTCAATGAATGTGCTTGAAGAATATCTTTTGTCTTCCAGAATTGCATTCATGAGAGCTTCTGAGCTTTGCACAACTCCATGTTCAAATGGGTGTTTGTTGTGCCGCAAATGCCACTTGCTTTCTGCCGATGAAGAGACAACATCAGCTTCTTGATCTTGTGCTTGAAACAGGCAGTTCTGACATACACACAAGAAGAAGAAGAAGAAGAAGAAGAAGTAGTTGTTCCAGCAGAAAGAAAGTTGGGATTATCTCCATGCTCAAAAACTGATCTGACACAGAATCTCTAAGTAACAGAAAAAAGCTCAAAGCCTTCATCAAGATTGAGGTCATCGTGATCTGTGGTTTTTCTCTAGGTTCGATGCTGCATTTCTCCTCCTGTCTGAAATGCTCTGCATACCTGCACAGGGGGATAGTTTCACAAACACATACAACGTTCTTGAAGAAGATTATATGGAGATCAGATAGTGTGCTCATGGTGCAAGGTGCTCATCGATCTATCACTCAGGCCACTACCATTAGCAAACAGTTCTTCCAGCCATCTTCAACGAACTAGGGCAAAACAAAATAGAGACAGCAAACCTACGTTCTACACAAGAAAGCATGAATGGATTTCTTCGATATTTGTTGGGGAAGTTGAAGAAAACCGCTTCACAGACTTGTCACAAGAAGTCCCTTGATGAGAACTTCAAAACCAAAACATCACAAAAATTTGCAGTAGAGAGAGAGAGAGAGGGAGAGAGAGAGAGAGAGACAGCAGCAGTAGCAGCAGAAAAAAGATTGGAATATCAGCTTACTTCTTGAAAATATGCATACCAGTAAGTGGAGGCGACGGGGACGACGAGGGTGAGTGCAGACGTCCAATTGTCTGCAACACGCTTGCGTAGCTTGACGGCTGCGTCCTTCCACAACCCGTTCATGACATTCTGATGCATGGGCGACAATGTGTACGCCACTTCTCTTAACCGCACTGCCACCATCTTCCCTTTCTTGTATGTGAGTCGTCTCTAGGACGGGAAAGAGAGAGAGAGAGAGAGAGAGAGAGAGAGAGAGAGAGAGAGAGAGAGAGAGAGAGAGAGAGAGAGAGACGGAAATGTTTTCTAATGTCCTCTGTGAACTGTAACCAAATTTGCCTAAGACTTATTTGTGGAAGATCTCCAACAAAACTGCCAAATAAATATTGCCAAAAAGAAAAACTCATAGGTGGAGAACAACAACAATGCCTGACAGAAAGGAGGAAGAGGAGGAGGTGGAGGAGGTGACAGGGGACATCCATCACCCAGATCAAGAAGAGCAGCAACATACAAGCTTGAATTGATAAGGTGCAAGAAGCTCCAGTGACCCCCCCCAATTCCCAAATAAAAAAGAAACAATCCCCAATGGAGGGGCATCAGATGCAGGTTGTCCAGCAGGGACATGACTTCCATCGCCCCTTTGCTGTTGTAACTGTTCCTCCCTCAGCCCCTGCAGCTGGTGCAGACTTCAACAATCGACCTAAAGATGCCAGCTTTGATGGTACCCAATTACTGTGTTCTACAGTTTTTGTTAGAAATTTATCCTACTCTTCTGGCTGCAGTCTGGCAACCATGCATGTCTGCTGATATTCGCAAGAAAGTGTGTTCGAAGACTTCAGAATTTGTGCTGTAGCGGAATTCTTACTTGTCTGAGAGAGGAATTGTTTTGTTGCTCTTTGTAATGCTTTAGTCTTCTTTGTAAGGGGAAGAGAGAGGAGAGATCCAATACCGGTGAGAGGTTAGATTGGGGTAGAGACTATTGGGAAATTTGCTGCTTCTGATTGCAATGTGCAGATGGACTGAGAGCACAGTTGCAGAGAGTGGGGCAGTTTGATAACATTTTGTTGACAGACAGACAATCAAATCAAGCATACTGAATTTGGAGTGTCTTCACTTTGGTGTAGGAAAGTGGATGCAGAAGCCTGTATATCATAGAACTGTTGACTATAGTTCAACAGTTGTGTGCTACATACAGGTTTTTTGCTGCTCCAAATGCTGTGATTTGTAAATTGTGTGGTGGCAATGTGACATGTATGAGGTGTTGCTGTGCCTAACTTTCTGAATTCATCTTGCTGATGCTGAATTGTGCTGCTGCTGTTGCCAAAATGATCT
>Ga0116231_10014891_pt1 | contig 10262 bp, 8 predicted proteins | sample S1TSphgellanicum_2_FD_89695 | JGI IMG/M metagenome (GOLD analysis project Ga0116231, IMG submission 89695) | Host-associated microbial communities from peat moss isolated from Minnesota, USA - S1T2_Fd - Sphagnum magellanicum MG | ecosystem: Host-associated > Plants > Peat moss > Unclassified... | reverse complement strand
TACATCCCCTTTCCCTTCAACCAAATGTGCATGTCTTCTTGTTGATCTAAGAAAGATTGGGCCATTGTGACAATCTAGAAACTTAAAACAACCTTTATTTCTAATTACATGTTTTGATGCACTGGAATCTATGAACCATTCTTGTTTCCTCTCCAATCCTAGGCTTAAAAACCAGTAATGCATCAATAGACATTTCAATTACATTGGCAAGGGTTTTCTCCACCAGAATACCATCTTCATCTTGCTCTTATTCAACAAGATGAACAGCAAGACTTGCTTGTTTTCTATTCTTCTCATGGTTCACCTTATGATTGTTCACATCTCTTTGTTTCTTCGGCTTCTTGCATTGTTTGGCAAAGTGACCAATCTCACCAAAATTGTAGCATTCAAAACTTTTATCCTCCAATGTCTTGTTCTTGTAGTGTGCCTTGGTCTTCAACAAGAGAACTTCATCAGTTCATGTTGAAGCTTTGAGCACCCTTATTTCTTCTTCATGTCACAACTTGCTTACAATTTGTTCAAAAGTAGGAAGAGTTGTTAATGTGGAAAGTCCTTACACAAAACTTTCATAACTTTCTAGGAATCCATTCAGTAAAATTTGAACAAGTTTTTCATTTTCAATTTTCACACCAACACCAGCAAGTTGTGAACATAGTTCCTTGAATTCTTGCAAATATGAGTTTAACGACCCAACATCATCATCCATTCTTAGCTGATACAATTTGCTTCGGAGAAAAAAAATTCTTGTCATGTTTTTAGGTTCATACATTTGTTGGAATAATGTCCAACAAACTTTTGGATCATCAACATCTAGTAATACAGGATCACCTAATCCATAACAAACATGATCAAAATTGTTAATGCCTTACTTTTGCATTGCTCAATATCAAATAGAGACAATGAAATTGCCACAAATGTTGTATTTGGAATGGCAAATTAATTAAATTTGTCCAAAGCCAATTTATGTAGGTAGGTATGTAAGTAGATTGAACTAAATTAGTAGGTAGGAAGGATCTACCTACCTATTTACATATATTAAACACTAATCCACCTACCTAAACTAGATATTTATTTAGGCAGGTAATTAATTAGTATGGGTAAATAGTTAGGTTAATGGGATAGGGTAGTTAAAGGGTACGTATATAAATTTATTTTTTTTCTTTGGGTTAAGCCTTTTGAATTGGTTCATCCCATATTATTCATGTTTTTTAATATGAAAATGTAAAGCAAAATACCTATTTTATATACTTTTCAAGATGAAAATGGAAGACAAAATTTATGGGATAAACTATCTATTCATAAATAAATAAAATAATAAACTACCTAATTAAATAATTAACAAAAAACTAAAAATAATTACATATATTAATAATTCATCAATAATTTATATTTAAATAATTATATATATTTAAATTTTATAATAAGATTTTTTCAATATTTTTAATATATTTAAAATAAAAATTTAAAATCAATTACTCTCATTACATTAGTTATTTTAATTCCATTAAATTATTATGAAATTTTTTATAAATTATAACATGAATTATAAATTATGAATAATTAAATTAAATTATAAATTATGCCACTTTTATTATTAATTAATTATTAAAGAAATTAAAATGATTAAAAATAATTCATTTTAATTACTAGAAATACTAATAATTATTGTAAAATTTTAATTCATAATTACTATTTATTTTAAATAAATGGTTATAATTAATGAAATAAAATAACTTAGTGTGATTAAATTATTATAATTAAAATAATTACATCTTTCAATAAAAACATTATGAATAATTTTATAGTAATTTATAATTATCATTATAAATTATAAATTTATTTCAATTAATGTTTAACTATTATACTTATAGTGATTTTACAATAATTTCACATTAAGTATAATAATTAATTTTATTTTAATTATTATAATTCTTTCTATGATTATAAAATAATAGTAAATTTTGTAAAAAATACAACCATTATAAGTAACCCATCATGTATACATGTACATCATGATATCACCCCACATATTAACGAGTAAGATATATTTAATACGCCATTACAAACCCATACACCTTAAAATATGGATAATACACTTTGAATACATATAGGGTTGTAATTCATTTGACCACATTTGTAACTAATTGGATGTAAATGGGTCTTCTTGAATTAAAACCACGTTAAAAGCTATCCAAATGGAATAATGAAACCAAAATTAGTTGCAAGTTAATTGTAGTGAAGTTGCAAGCACAACCAAATATAAAAAAAAGTTGCAAAAAAAACTAATGATAGTCATAATAATAAATACACACAACTAATCGCAAATTGATTAGTTGCAAACCTTTTTTTCTTTTAGTGTATGAAACAATAGTTGTTAAAAAAACCCACATTAAATATGAAAAAAAAACCTTTGAAATGGCATTTTTTTTTTAAATCCCACATGGACATGGAATTTATGATGCTATTATATCTTTTAATCAATTATTAAAATACACAATGATTACATTATTTCACCTTTTACCTTATACAAACCACACTTACTTATGTGTGATCTATGTCAAACATTATAATTCATTAAATAAACCTCAAAAACATGCCTTGAAAATAATATGAAAATATGTATATATAAAACCCATAAATGACTTAACAAGATGTCATTAAACAATTTGTTAAATACAATTTTCCTACAAACATACAAGGCATTCTTCGATCACACAAAACACAACCATAATATCTTTTATACATGGTTGAACAATTTGGCATGCCACATTTTTTTATAGCATTGACCATTGATGAAATGAATTCATTACATTAGGAAGAAATTATTGATATTGAAAATTTTGTAAAACAATTACATGCATCTTTAAATTGGAAATGTTTCATAGTGGAATGTGTCATACTATCCCCCATAAAGGTCAAAAAATTAATGTAATAATTTTTATTATCTTCACAACATTTACTTGTCATTATAAAAAATAAATAATATGTTATGAAATGCAACAACATAGTTCATTTCATGCACACATCATTTTTTGGGTTGTATAAAATGACATTGAAAATATCACAAATGAAATTGTTTCATTCATTTTTGCAACATTTGATAAAATAGAATACAAAATAAAATGCATAGATGGAATACAAAACACATTTTACAAAATTATAACGAAAAACCAACTCCACACATGTGGAAATAGATGCAATTAAAAAAATTCCATGAGTCAATGCAAATATGGGTTCCCATTCAATGCACACTTAGATCAACAATATAAATTCAATTACACAAATTATTAGGAATATTACCGCCCAAGATATGAAGATCGCAATGTTGTGCCATACCATGCATCTTTATTTTTTTTATGGGATGTCCATTTTAATGTTCAATGCATTTCCTCTTCATATCGGTCTTATTACATTTAAAACATATCATGAAATGTGAACAATATGGAACATCAATTTTATTTGTTTTCAATGGAACTTTTAGGTCAATGAAATATTTCACATATGCAATTTCAATTGATATCTTCCCTTATAACACCAAAAAAAAGTTTCAATTTAAGATTATAATTTGTAGCTAAAAATAAATTACAAACAACAATTAAAAATTTTATTAGTTGCTCAAGTGAAGTTGCATGCAACATTTAATTACAAATGATGACTTAACATGTTCTCATCACATTTCATATGGATGATGTATATAATTAACATATACATTTTCATATGCTAACTATTTATATAAAGTTTGTAATTAATCACCATTATTTGCAACTATGTCATAACCCATTTACAAAGTGCCATGTGACAACATGAATTATGAACTAATTAATTAACTTGCAACTAGTAGTAATTATTATTTATATTAAATATAGTAAATAGTTTTACCTACTTAGTTATGTAATTATTTATTTATCAACTTATTTAGCCTATGTAACCACAATATGTGCAATATATATTTTTTATATGCCCTAAATATAAGATAATTAAGTTCATGAATATATAAATATATTTTTAATATAATCCAAAACACTTTAATATACATACATCATTTGAAAATAATCAAATTGTGATTAATTTTGCAACTAATTGGACATAAAGGATTTTTTTTTAATGAAAAGCTCAACAATCTCAAAAACCTAATCCAGATGGAATAATGTAAAATTTAATAATCACAAATTAGTTACACCATAGTTGCAAAAGAAGAAAAGATTGAAAAGGATGGTGATTAGTTGTAAATATGATAAAACATAATTGTTTATAACATTTAGTTGCATATAGTTGCAAATTGGATGGTTACATAATATAAGATTTTGTTTAATGTAATCAACAAACTTGTTTTTTTTTTTACCAAAGTTGCATTCACACATTTATAAATACCAGTGGTTCAAAATAATATAATAATAAAATATATCGACTCAAAACCTTTTCACATCCACATAAAAATCATCACAAAATCAAAAGTTTTACGACTTCATCATATATATGTTTACAATAATTACCCACTAATTTTGAAAACATGACTTTTATTGAATATTTAACAAACTTTGAATATGATAAATTACAACATTTCACTTTAAAATATCATGGTTAAGATTATCTATGAAACTTCATTTACAAAAGTAACAAATTAACTAGATTTATAAATTTCCATCCCACACACAATGATTATTTTACAACATATTATTACAAAATGTGTCTTTTTGAGATGAAACTGGATTGTTGTGCACATCAAGCTTTGAAAAAATTTACATACATGAATGTTATATTTCCTTATTTTTACCAACATTGGACAACTTACAAACATATATAATGAAATATGCTCATGGAAACCTTTTGGACATTAAAATAAATAAATAAATAAATACTTTAATTTTTTTTAGATCATCCATAACTTGACCCATAATATGCATAACTTAAAATTACAATTGATTTTGTTTTTCATAACAAATAACCAAATGAAATGCAACTTATTTTCCAAGCCTTCACAACACATATTTGACACACACATTTCCATCATGCAATTAAATGATGAACAAAAAAAATGTTGTAGTTTGTTGTTAAAATTCAAAAGGTTTACAATTTGTCATAGTGGTTGTTGGTAGTGACAAAATGTCTTTCATTATAAAATACATCACACAAAATTTCCAATTGTTTGGTAAAAATGTACTACTATCAACAACCATAGGTGTTGCAACATTTCATTTGAACTCCATTATCACTATAATACACAATGGATTTCGAATTCCAACACAAAGATATTTGTCCATCATTCCTAAAATTGGGAATATCATAAAGTGCTTTAAAAACACACATGTCATAATTGTTGATGAAATGTTAATGATGACCAACAACATGTTATGTGTGGTTGAACAATAGTTAAAATAATGAATGCATTTTGAAAACATATCTCCATTCAAAATATAACTCATATTACTTGTTGGAGACCTTTGCCCAACTATGACTAATTTGTAAACACACAATTTGAAATAATAACACATTATACAAAAGTTAGCACATTAAAATTACCATGTGTTGGAAAACAACAAAACAACATTTTTTATCCATTTCCATTCATCCTGCTACAAATCATGAATATTTGTAATTTTTCAACATCATACGAAAAATAGAAGCAACATGTAAAGAAATTCAAAAAACATTATCACAATGTTTTATAAATAAAAAATATATACAATCCAAAATTTCAATGTAACTAACAATTATTTGTACACATAAAACAAATGTTGAAAAATACAACAACATTTTGTTACATAAACAATTATTAATCACATAAACATACCAAGTAAAAATAAACACAAAATTATAAATATTAAACACATTGAACCAAGGTTAAATGACAAGTCTTTTAATCACATAAACAACATTGCTATAGGTTCATTAATCATGTTCATTTGAAATGTTAACATACCAAAAGGAACTATAAATGGTGCAATTGCAATTAGTACATCTATCATTTTTATCCTCAAAATAATGTTACAACCATCAAAGTTCAATAAACAAATAACTCCACAAAAATGATTTTCAAAAATTGTTCCATCTAACACAAATATATATATGATGGAGATTATTATAAAACATCATTTCCAATAGTACTAACATCTACTATGATTGGTCACAAATCACAAGGTGTAACAAATGCCACAAAAGTTGTCATTGATATAAAAGAAAATTTTGCACATGGCCTCACATGTGTCATATTTCCTAAAGTCATAAATTGAAACAACTCTAGTTCCAAATGATTTTACTCCTTATAATTTCCTAGAAGATTAAAACTATAATACGATGAAAGGAAGATAAAGTAAACAACTCATTGCTCGATGTCAAAAAAAATTACAATTAACAATGAATTTTTTTTTAATGTATCAAAAGAAAAATTATTATTTTGTATGATAATTAACATGATGATAGTCTTTCATTTTAAATTAAAATGTTTAAATAGCCCATTTAGAAAGTAGATTTAAGTAAATGTTTAAAAATGTATATACTTGCACAATATGTCCGATCTTACAAAATGGGTTACGTGTAGATGAAATATTAATTTAAAAAATTCAAGTTAATGGGGCCCTAAAAGATACTTATGTATTGTCAAATTATGCATGTTATAATCATAATATATCAAAATTTTAATAGGAAGTTGATTTGAAAACCATATTGACTTGGTTAGTTTCAAACATATTTTTAACCTACTTTTATGATAACAAAGTTGTTCAAATTTTGTATTCAAGTTCCCATAAACTAAATGTAGTGCCATGTTTTATCATATATTTATTTTTAAATATTTTTAAAATAATTTCTTATGTTTATATCAAAATTAATTTATTTAAAAATTTGGAGTTGGGTGGACTACTTTCTTTTTATCTACTTTACCTTATTGACACCCAACAATATTATTCAAAATTCAAATTTGAAAGTATGTTCCACGCACCTAATTTTGTTCACATTTCATTCAATATATTTATTAGCCAAAAAAATATATTTGTAGGTGCAAAATGTTTAGAAAAGGTTTTCTTAACTTTAACATGTAAATATAACTATATATATATTACATACATCACATAGGCATCACATCCAAATTACAGTATTGTCACACATATAAAGGCATGTCACTAAAGTGATTACTTTAGTTTGAAATACACCTAGTAGAAATATTGTTCCATTACAATCGATTCATATTTAAAATTTCCATATGGAAATTGGTGTGTATATATTGTTTTCACATGTATTTCATGTGATCACATGCCTATTGAGTGATCATGGTGCTATCCAACTATCCCCATTACAATTTCCAATGTTGCACATTACAACTCATGTCCTGCCACAATCTTCTTGAGGTCCAAATTCCAAACATTCCATCTTCCATTTTCCATAAATTTATTTAACCCTATTAAATTTTTACTTTATATTAACATTGGTTTTCTTTTCTTGCATGTATTACAAAACATTGCTATGACAATTACACATTGAAACAAAAATAACTTATCTTAAATGGTTTCACTTTCGTGAATATGACGTTATAGACATACATACTAAGCCAATGACACATTTCCTATATATGATTCCCATTTCTTATTTTTCTTAAGATTTTTTTTAAGTCTTTTATAACCTTCAAATTAGTGAAAGGATATTTTCAACCCATATCACATTTTCAGCAACACATTTTTAAAACATAAATCATAAAGACATTTATTTCATTTACAAACTTAAAGACTAAAAAATGAGATTTATTGTTTGTTCTTCTTTGCAATTTGAAGAAAATTACTCCACATGTTAAACAACAAAAGTAATAATGCAAACCTTTGATTTCAAATAAACCTTCTTAATGAATGTTTACCAAGCGTTGTATTTGTTACCATGAATAGAGTTGAAGTTTTGATCATTTCATTGAAAATTTCATATATGACATTATTGTAAGTTTGAAGGTTGAGTTTGCTAGAAGGGGTAGAGCCACTACACAATGAACCATTTGTTTTTATTTTCTTTCAAAATTAATATTTTAATTAGATCTTCACCTAGAATTAGGATTTCTATTTCCAATTTTGTGAAGTAGGTGGTTTGGCAATTATCAACAAGAGGAGTTTCACCAAATTTGGCAAAAAATTAAAGAGACAAGTAAAAAAAAAAGGAATTATGTTGTATTTTATAAACATGCTACAACTTATGCTTTTAACATTTTGTTTAAGTTTAATGATTCCAAAAATAAATTCCTCAAATTTTGATGACTTTGGGCCATTAAAAAACAAAAAAACCTTTGCATGAATCACATTGGTTTTGTTTTGTCACCACAATGCAAAATGTCACCAAAAGAAAAAACACTTTGCTTGGTTGGAAGAGATTTTGAAACCATAATAGATGAATGGTTTAGGCATAAATCAGATTATTTTTTGTTTTGGCAAAAAATTTTAAAATTATTAAAAAATTAAAAAATTGCAAGTTTTCAACTATATAGTTTGAATGTAGACCTTAAGGTTCAATAATTGAATATTGAGACAATTTAAACAAATGTTGGACAATTTTCACTTTTTTGTGAAAATAATGTTCTTCCATGATGTTATGAGAGAATATTATATATTATAAAGGAAGAATGAAGCCTCCCCTGACTCCGGACGGACAGTGGCTACGGACAGTAGCTAAATATAGCAAGGGTGTGACTTGACGTCCTCCTCAAACGGTTTCGGCTTGGATCCGTCGTTCTTGGATGTCTCTTCTTCTTCTTCTTCTTCTTCTTCTTCTTCTAGATTATTGGAGTTTGCACACTCTTCTTCTTGTGGTCTAGGTAGTAATGAGTGGGATAATTTTAAGGTATTTATTGCCAGTTGCAACAACAACATCAACAGACGGAGGAAGAGGAGAAGAAAGATTGGTGTGGTGGTGGCTCTAGAGTCTTGGTCATCGCAGAGGGATTTTGAATCATTGGCATCATCTTCTTCTTAGGTAGTAATGAGTGGGATAATTCTAGGGTATATGTTGCCAGTTGCAGCAACAGCATCAGCAGACGGAATAAGAGGAGAAGAAAGATCGGTGTGGTGGTGGTTCTAGATTTTTGGTCGTCGCAGAGGGATTTTGAATCATTAGCATCATCTTCTTCTTCATCATCTTCACCATCAGCAAAATTTGTAGAGAAAGAAGGAAAATTGAACTCCATTGCCAATTTCACGCGCTTTCACGACAAGGGTGTGCAGGGTGCTGAACTGCAAACAGCCATTATCAATTACCAGAAGCCGCTGCCATGGTCCTTTTTCCAGCCCCAGCAGGTGGTTCCATCTCCTTCTTTCTACCTCTTCTCGCTTTGCTTCTAGGGTTTAATTGAGGTGGAAACGGATTACCAGACAGTAGGCTGAAACTGCACCAAAAGTTTGACCTAATAGGATTGCAAGAAAATTTCTAGAGAAACTTCTTTTTTGCACCAAGGAATGCATCAGCATCCTTTGATATAAAGGAGTGATTACAAAAGCCCTCACATATGATATATATGAATGCTAAATTGGCTTTGAGATGGGTGCATATTCTTGTTAGATTTTGAATCGTGCCAGGGGTTTTGCAAAGTGATTTGAATGGGATTGCACAATTTCATAGCTTGAGGCAGAGAAGGGTGGGTTTACTGTAGGATCTCTGTCTTCAGGGCAGTCTTAGATTGCATTGCATGAGCAAATGTAAACATAACTGAAGCCCTTGACAGATGATTGTTCCTCTCTGCATTTATTCACATAGCTCTTTGCAGAGTACCATGGTTTGTACACTGCTGAACTTTGTGTTAGATAGAAATGAATATAGAATAGGGTTCCAAATTGAACTCAGAGGAATATGTAGCACTGTGCAATGTAATGCTACGTTGGGAGTCTTAATGTCCAGTTGTCTTGATGGTGCTTTTATTTTGGGGGATGGGGTCAGAGAGCTGCTTCTAATGTGGGACTTGCCCAATGGTTTAAAAAAATATTGATGATGGCCCAAACAAAATGGCTCCTTCAAAGCCAAATAAACAAACTTTTGAGTGCACCCCGCTCATTAATTAATAGAATCAACAATAGGTGTCCTCCTAATAGTTCATTTATACCAAGCCGCACAATTATGTAGACGCCAACAAAGTGGTTCCTTCACAAATTCAACATTAATTAAATTATTTTGAAAGTAATTAAATTTTGAAAAAAATAATTACCAAGAATGCCAAAATCAACAAAAATAAGTTTTTGGGGGTCAGATTTGGGATTTGAGAACTCAGGTCTATGGGGGCCAAACACCCATCACACACAGTT
>Ga0116231_10014889_pt1 | contig 10263 bp, 7 predicted proteins | sample S1TSphgellanicum_2_FD_89695 | JGI IMG/M metagenome (GOLD analysis project Ga0116231, IMG submission 89695) | Host-associated microbial communities from peat moss isolated from Minnesota, USA - S1T2_Fd - Sphagnum magellanicum MG | ecosystem: Host-associated > Plants > Peat moss > Unclassified... | reverse complement strand
CTATTTTTTTCCTTTTTTTTCTTTATAAAGTTTTCTTTTTTTATGTTTGTTTTTTTTTTTTTTTTTTCCCAAATTTGTGATATCAAAAAGCTGGCAATTTTTTTCTCCAAAAAAATTGCAAAATTAGTCAAATTTTACACTAGAGGAAAAAAAAGAAATTCCAAAAAAATCCCAATTATTCTGCAAATTTTGTCGAGAAAAAAAAACACTGCCATGCACAGAAAGTCACTTCACCAAAGGCTTACTTTCAGTTTGTTGTTGCTTTTCGGCTACAAATATCCATGAGGTACAAAAGGGGACTCATTGAGCTATAATTTGTGATCAATTATAAGTTCAAACTCTTTTGTCTGGAGTTCTTGACCTCTATGACCTTCACCAAGTTTCTTGGATCATGGCTTTGGAAAAGAAGATGGAACTCTTCAGTCTTTCTTGTACTGTGATTCATAGCTTTTGTTGCAATGTCTAAGCAACAGACCCCAAAAAGCTTCTTTCTTGGGTCAAGCTAAGGTGGGTTGTTGGAGGGGGGTTTAAGGTTCTTTCCCAAAATTACAAGACTTAGTTGCCACACCATCATCTACTTACTCTTCTCCTTCTAGATGGGCAATAACTTTTTAATCATGGAAAGGGGGATCTTGTATTGTGGAGCCTTACAGGTTTTAAGGGTTAGCACTTTGCACCGGGCAGCAATTGCAGCACCTTGGGTTGGTGGTCAAGCAAGAATGTGCACTTACTTACGTAATGTCTTGAAGCTCCGTGAAGAGAAGAGGGAACAGAAGAGCAAACATGAATCTAAACCATGACCCAAATATACTCTACTTCATGAAACCAATAGAGTGTAATAATTCAACTCTGCATCACAAGCCATTCCACGAATGTTATTTTATTTTGCCGCTGTTTGTATTTCTTTCAATAGGGCCACTAAACAAAGATGAGGTAGGTGTTGATATGTGTGTGTGTGGATATATATACATCCTAAGTCCTTTCAATTGCCCCTGCAATTTCATACAAATTGCAATAATATTATTCTTGTCACACAAACATTTTTTTATCAATTGGGACATGCAATGGAGTTTTCCATAAAGTTGTGGAAACACAGCACCGGAAGTTGGAACCCTGAGTTTGGTCCAAAACCGGGTGAGATTCAAAAAATAACCTGCTAAAAAGTACATTAGCCTTAAAAGAGGGGGGTAGTGGAGGGGAGGGGAAGGTTGAAACTCAGAAATACACCATTTTTTGTGGTGATAAACTGAGTTTCATCCTGTTTTGACCCCCTCTTCCCTTTTTTTCCTGAGCGCATCCACTCCCGCTGCATATATTTTCACTGCTCCTACCTGTACAACTACTATAATTATGTACCTCAAACCTTGTGCATTAAATGCTGAGTTTCAGCATTTCATACCCAGATTGAAATAAAACTTCTTTACTTTGCGGCGGACGTCACTCAAAGAGGGCATAGGGGATGAAAGGCGGCCCAAAGACAGGGTGAAGACAGGGTGACTTTAAAGAGAACTCTAATATGTGAATTAAGATGTGACAAGATGAGCGTTGGTCCAGTCTATAGGCCGACACATGGTATATTGCTAGTCTAGGAATCGGTAGTAAGGACCCTACCAGACTGGTATGACGTGAGACATAACCAACCAGCCTTGTACCAGTACCAGCCTGGTGGGGACTAGGGACCTGATGTAACACCAGCTTTGTATGTACTAGTCTTATACTAGTTTCAATATTAATATACACCAAAAGATACCAGCTTTGTACTAGTCTTAAACTAGTTTCAATATTAATATACACCAAAAAATACCAGCTTTGTACCAGTCAAAAAATAGGCTTGAACCCAATACCAAGAACACCTCAATATCAAAGTTTTATTAAAAAATGACCTAATATTATGACCAAGCTAATGTGATTTTTTTCAAAGTCTCCGATACCAGGACCAGGCAAGTATGTTCAAAAGTAAATACCAATTGTTGGGTAGTTTCTATATTTTATTGACTATCTCTAATGTGGGTTTTGAAGGATGGTGAAGGAATGGTAGCCTACATTAAAATGGATCCCTTGAGGACCAAGCGAAAGAATAAATACACTGGAAAAGTCTTGAATGCCTAGGAATTTTCTAATGGCGACACTCTTGATCCACCAGTTTCAACAACACTGTCTAAATATGAAGTTTAGTATCTACTTAACTGCTTAAATACCTTCTCAACTATTATATTTAAGTACCTATCTACATGCTAATAATTATGGGCAAGTGTGAAAAACTACTACTACTACAACACCCCCTCTCACAATTAATGTCAAAAAAATTGAATGTTTCTGATAGTGTAGATTTGAAAAAATGTTTTCACCACCAAAATAAAGAATTCTCTACCTCCAACACAAGGTAAAGTTTGATAAATAGATGAACAAAGTGTAAGAGGGTTCCTTCTGCAAACATCATGAGTTAGTAATCATGGGCAAATCTACCATCTTTTATTTATGCTTTCAGTGTGTCAAATGGAATCCTCTCTCTGCCAACAGTTTGGTTTAAATATATACTTGCTACAAGGTTGTTGGGGGCAGGTATTGAAATTTCCTCTGGGTATTTGTTCAGTTTTTAGATAGGAGATATATATAATAGCTGGGTCTTACTCTCTCATAATCCCAGAACCCCCTCCGACCCGGACCTTTTTCCAAAACTTCTACCCGCCCACACCTCATACCCTTCTTTTTATTTCTCCAAAAACTAGACGTGCACCTGGACACTCAAAATATTGGCACCGGGTATTTGTCAAAATCATGGGCTCAAACCCTTCATACACTCGAATGGGTCTCTGCTGGGGTTATGGCTTTAGGGTTTTGTTAGGGTTTAATTTGTACAAAGTACGAACTATGCTGGAAAGGTGTTCATTTTGCACAATGCACTCTCTCCTTTCCTTCACTTTTTGCCTCTGCATTTATAACCTTGGTAATGTGTAGATTGCGCCAATGAATTTCGCCATCATGTCTCATGAATGTGACCTACAACTTACCTCAAAGGTGGAGATGGATCGAGCGAGGAGGATCAAATGCACGTTGGCATCCAGAAACGATTTAGAAGGCAAATGTCTCTTGTCTCTCACTTGTTTGTTTATGTTTTGCACCTAGAGCTTTGCATTTTGCATTTTCATGTGCTTCGTCATTCATCACATATTTGTTCACAAGTCTTGTGCAACCCACAGTTTTGTGTTTGTGCTCATTGTTGGAGTGTGAAGAGAATTAAGGATCTTTGAGGTCTAAGGTCTGTGTTTCTCAAGGCTTCAAGTTACCTTTTACATTCTACACTTTGTGTTTGTGCATTGTGTATGCATTTTCTATCTTTGCAAATTTATTTTTCTAATTCTCTAAACTACATTCTACATTATGTCTATGCTCTTTCTACCTATGCATCTATCTTTTAAGTCTCCAAATTACATTTTACATCTTGCACTTTGTGTTTGTGCAATATGTATGCACATTTTGTCCCTACATTTTCTATATGTGTAGATCTATTTTTCTTAATTTTCTAAGTTGCATCCTACACTATGTCTATGCATCTATATATGTGTGCACACTATGTTTGTTCATTTTGGTCTACACTCTACAAAATTTTTGAAGTTTCTATTTTGAACTTTGGGTGTTACTTATGTGTGGAGGTCTATCATTGGAGATTTGAGGTTCTTCACCTTCTCATCGAAAAATAGCTGCACGGGTGGGGAGAAGTATCAAGCGAACATCATTACGCTATAATTTTTTCTTCTAACCTCAACCCTTCAAACTTAAACCTTTGTCAGGTTTTGTTGCCAATTTTGTTGAAGGGCCGGGGGTGATGGCTTGTTCTTTGAATCCAAATGTGAGTTCTAGCACTAACAATCCCCTTCCAACATGTGCAGGCTACGATAGCAGCCCCAATGTTGATAATTTACAACCTTTACATGAAAGTGTGGGTTTGGGAAATCCAAATTTTATTGTTGTTGATGAACTAACTATTGCTACAATGCACTTGGAAGACTTGTGAAAACAAAGAACAACACAGAAACCACATTATCATAATTCACCCACTTGGGCCTTTTTCAAGGTAAACAATAACTAACATGTGGACCTTTTTCAAAATTCGACTATGCGTTGCATTATCTATCATAGTGGTACAGCTCCACCTGAAGTTTTGGCCATACACATCAGATGTAAAAAAGGTTGAATTATTTAACATAAATTTAATGGAATAATGGTAATGAAAAACATGTTGAATATGATCATGTTGCTTTGTTGAAAATCTTTTTAAAAGATGCAGTTTTTGTTTTTGAAATTCCAAAATCCCCAATTTATCATGAGCTTAATAAAAAGAAGGCCAACGTTTCTCCCTTTAATATCTCTGGTTTTTATTTTAATAGCTCTAAGTTCAAGAAAAATGACCGGACACAATCGAGTTTTGTAAAGGATTTCATGTTATTTGTTGTTAAATGGTTGTTGCCTATGTGGAGTCCATTTGGCTACAACAAATGGCATACAGGTTGTGTCCACAAGTTGTCTTCCCATCCAAAAAAACATTTGTTGAGGAAATCTTGTAGAATTTGGTCAAAAAGACCATGAATACATATGTGGTTCCTGCATTGGCTAATTGTTTATCAATCACTTGTACATTTGACCTCTAGATGTCTAAAGGAGTGCATGATGTCTTTGCTACTTTTGTCAACTTCATTTCAAGTGACTAGGAGGCAAAACATGTGACATTATTGGATTATTTGAAGTGATAGACACTAACAATGCAACTATGGGTCCTAAGCTCTAGGAGCTATTAAATAAGTTTTCTTTGACTATAAAATTTTTTACCTATGTCAAGGACAAAGGGTCTAACTTGCAAACTTGTGCAAATGCCCTCACTTCTATTGTATCATGTGATTCTTTGGCATTGCTAAAGCCATTTGATGGTTCATGTTTAAGGCATGCCCTTGTGAAGGTATGTTAATATGCCACTACATATGAAAAGTTCATTGTCAGTTTGTCTTTTGCATTTATAAAAATTGTTCAATTTGTAATTCAAAAGTGTATTACCTAGCCAAAGAAATCTGGTAAGGGTAAACAAGCATAGGAAAAAGCTTGCATCAAATCTAGACTAAAGCTTAGAAAACTCAACACACTCATGAAAACAAAATACAAATTATAATCACATCCTATTTATTTATTTATTTATTTGGAAGTTGTCTATTTCAAGGTTTAAGAATTTCATTTTTAAAATTTTTTTTGGGTGGTTTCATCACAAATTTGCCAATCAAGTGTTGTTGTTCGAAGATGCCCTCATGTTTCGAAATGTCATTGCACTATGTTATAACCAATAGTCTATGGCGTTGTAATTTCTAGTATTATCTTTGCAAATCAAGGTTGTTTGTGAAGTTGTGGTACAAGTGTTATCCCCCATTGTGAGTGGTTGTGTTATGAATTAAAGTTACAAACATTTGTTGTTTTCTAATGCATTGCAATTTATCACTTCAACTTGTTGGGATGTTCGAAAGTCGCTAACATTTCAAACTTTCCAAATAGTTCAATTGAAGAGGATATCATGAGTTGAAAAAGTTCGTGATTCACATGAAATAACAAGTTTTGGAGGTTCTTCTTCCTTTTATTTCATTCCTGCATGCATTTGATAGGACATGATGTCATAATATGTTGGCTTTGATGTTTGATCCACGCTTTAAAAACATGCAATTGGTTACCATGTATTTAGGTTAGGAAAATATTGTTGCTCTTGTTGTTGAATATGATGATGAACTTATCCTACTTTTACTAACAGAGGTTGCCAAGTTGTTAATGCCTTCTAATGGTGCAAAATTTGAAAATCTTTAGATTTAGGTGAATTTTAAAAATCTTGTTTTCACCACATGTAGATACTTATAGGGATTTGGTTTCAAGAAAACTTATTGGTTATCACCAGTATCTTGTTGATGCAAACAATTGCAAATGTGCATTGTCTTGGTGGCGCAAAGAGCAAAATAAATTCCCAATTATTACAATGGTAGCACCACACATTATTGGCATCCTAGCCAACCAAATCGATATATATATATTTTGTGTTATTGGCATTTTGATTGCACTTCAAACTAACAACATGGACAAATTCATATTGATCCATAGGAACTAACCATTTGATTAGTCGGCTGGCTGTTTGAAACCCATGGACTTTATAACAACTTGTGAGATGGAATTGGAATTTATGGCAAAGTTGGAGGCAAAATTTGAAGATGAAGTTACGGTGAAATTTTTTTAGACTTGTTAAAATCTATTAAATTCCCCATTTCTCATGTGTGGAGGTGTTAGGTGTTACATTGAAAATGACAAATGAAAACTTAATCTTCATGGTTAGTTATGGGCAACTCTTCTTAAATTCCACATTTTTTTTTGTTTTTACATTTCATTTTCATTAGTCTAGGCCTCTAGTTTTGTGTGTTGTTACTTATTAATTTGTTGATTTATTGATTGTTAATCTCTTTTTTTGTGTTATTTTTCTATCCATGCCTTTGTGTCAACATGGCAATCAAAATCCATGTTTATGTGAGTTTATGTGTGTCTAATGTTTGAATTTGTCAAGAGAATGTGTTTTTGTGTTCTTTTGAGTTTATTTTATTTTTACTAGTGTTTATGTGAGTTTGTCATTTGTGTGAATCTTTGTGAATATTTGATGGAGGTAGGCCTGAAGGCTCAAAACGCAATCTGAAATTTCAGAGTGCCATGTGGCATCATTTCAAACATTTTCAAAGTAAGGATTTTATTTCTTGTTGCCTTTCCTTCACAACACTTGAATTATTTTGTCATAATTATATGAAAAATCCTTAATTACATCAGCAATAAAAATACGAATACCTTTCATAATATACCTTTCATAATACCTAGGCCTACCTCCACTCCAAATCCCAAAAGGGATCAACTAATTCTTTGTGTTTATTTGTGTGATTATGTGTGTGTGTATTTGTGTTGAGTCTATGTGTGTGTTTGATGTCTATTCAATATTGTTTATATGTGTTAATGGTTATGTTCAAATTTAAACGTGTCTATGTGTGTTTAAATTTGAATCTGAATCAATTTATGTTTGATTTTTAGTTTGTGTCTTTTGAAAGTCTAGAGTTTGTGTGTCTAGTGTTTATCTATGTCATTGTGTCAATGATTTGTGTCTATATATGTTTAGGTAGGTTGTATGGTTTGTTTGAAGTTTGAAATTTAAAAGTTTAATGGTAGAATGGTGGAAAAGTTGTTTAGAACTTGGTCATCAAAACATGAAATGAAAGATTTTAGTTTGATTCACTTGTTAGGCTTTGAGACCTTGGTAGATAGTACATAGATTATAATTTAAAACTTGAAAACATGAAACATGTAATTGTGTTTTGACTCTTATAAATGCAAAAAACACAACCCTTACTTTTACCTTATTAAAAACATATTTTTGTCGCTTTTCAAAGGTTTTTAAATATTAAATACCATGGTAGATACCCAATATGTGCCACCCAGGTATCTTTCAAGAGCCAAGACCTAGGTGTGTATTTTTAAAAACCTAATTATACCCTATTTAAAAACCTTGGTTATACCCATCTAGGTTTTTATGAAAGACCCGAACCTTATACCCAATCAATCAACAAGTCAAACCCTTGCCCCCACCTCATAATCGCCATTTGTTGGAATTCTGAAAATTAGACCTACCCAATTCTTTAAATAAATTAAAAATCAAAGAACTAAACCCATCTGGTTCTTTAACAAAACAAACTTTCTAAAACCCAAACCCGATTGTTATGAGAAAAATCAAATATTCATCCCACACTAATGTAAACCTCATTAATGTCCCTTAATTGTGATTTATGTTAGATGTAGTGGTATTAGATTTCTATCTTATATATTAAATCTACAGGGGTGTCTGTCTGTCTGTCTGGGCAGTTTCCAGGCACTGCCCGGACCTTTGTTTTTTTGTTTTTTTTTTATGGGTTTTGTTTTCTTGGTCGATTATCGCGGTGGGGGAAGAATTTTGCAGTTGCCAGTTCCTCTTTGTTGCGGTTGTTTCTGCTGCTGCAATCAACAAGGGGTTGCTGCTGCCGATGACTCCTTGCAAGATTTGGATCATGGGGAAATCATGTCATCTCAATGACACTCCCAGAGGCGGATACACAAAGTAGCCAGGGTCTCAGAGATCAAAGGAAGAGAGGAATTGCATGAGACTCTCTGTGTGTTCAGATTCACCGACAACATTCATATCTTCTTCAGGTGAGACCTAAACAAAGATGGATATGGCTGAAGTCGATCCGTTTGTTGAAGCATCTTCTTTTTCTTCTTTTTCTTCTTCTTCATCATCATCATCTTGCAGGATTGTGTCCTCGCAAGAAGATACAAAGACTCAAAAGACTGTGCAGGAGTTCTGCAATTAGGGTTGTGATAATGGAGAAGTTGTGATACCTGAGATTCTGTATGTGTTTAATGCAAGCATGGAACGTTGGACTCTCTACTAGCTTTATGCTACTTTGGTTGTCTAGAAATATTGTTGTGGGTTCACTATTGACTTGAATTTATGATTATAAATATCTTAGTCAAATAATCTCTTTGATTCCATCTTTCAATGAATGGCATTTCATTTCTATACTCAAAAGCACCACTATGGGTTGGAGCTTGTTACTCCACATCCTTGTAAAAACATAACTTTGATATCAAGGTGTTAGATCTTACATAATTGTTGGGTTGTGACATTATTGATTGGATCATGCCCCACTTCATAGTAGGTGTGAATGTATTCTCATAGTTCAATCCATATTGTGGGCTTCTAATCAAGCTTTCAATTTTTCCATTTCACCATTTGTTTTTATTTTTGCTTTGTAGACCCATTTGTTTGTAATGGGTTTTTTTCATTTAAGTAAACCTATCATTTGTTGTGTGTGAGTTTTGAGGGTGAACTCCATCTCACTTTGCATTCCTTCCCTTCAACCTTAACAACATGTTATTTTTTCATATGTGGCCAATTCCAATTTCACAACATAAATGTAATCCAATGTTTGGCAATGTGTTTCTTTCAAATGAATTAATGGTTTTCAAAGTTGGCATTGTTTTAAGTACATGAGACATTCTTCCACTAATGGTGGAGTTTTTGCCACATGTGATGTAAAGGTGGTCATGGGTCTTGAAACTTTACCATTTGAATCATTGTTTTGAGGTTCACATTTTTGAATGGTAAGATCTAGTGTTGCAAGTTGGTCAAACTAAGGAATTGTTGATCATATAGAAACCACTATGATGTTTGGTGGAATAATTATCTCTTAAACAACTTGCAAGCCAACCATTGATTCATCAAACACTACATCCTTGGTAATGACATTTTTCTTATTTTTGGGATGATATATTGATTAACCTTGCTAGGATTAATATTGATTAACCTTGCTAGGATTAATATTGATTAAATAATTTGTAATGTATACCATTTCAATCCAAAAAAATGTAGGTGTATTGCTCTCAAGGGCTAAACATATTTCCCTTTCCAATATGGTCTTATTTTTCCATTTAACAACCCCATTGTGATGGGGATAATTGGTCATGGTTAATTGATAATCTTGATTCTGCACATGTTTCATAGAATCTAGCAAATTCTCCCAACATGAACACTCCCTTAATTTGTTTGTTCTAAGTGATTTAACCCTTTTGTCAATAGCCACTTCCACCAATCTTTTAAAGGACTTAGACCTATGGAAAGATTAACCCTTCTCCTTCACATGAAATAAACCCTTATTTTCTAATTCTCATCATTGGTAAAAGTTATGAAACAACACTTGACCACCTACAAATGTGTATAGTAGTGGTTCATAAAGGTTAAAATGTGTGCATGTGTTTTACATTATCATTTGTATGCTGATGAACTTGGGGATCTTTTTTTTAGTTTTTTTCCATGCTTCTACAAATGTGATCACAATTTACAATTTTGGTATCATGTTCATTCCTTTCTGAGTTTATAGAAGGTACAAATTTAGATCATGTTTGAATCATTTCTGCCACAACTCACAAGTGAAACATTTTATGCGACAAACATATTTTTCTCTTGTTCAAAAGACCTTTCAATTTGTAAAGTCCATTTTATATATTAAAGCTACATGTCTGTCTGTTTGGGCAGTTTCCAGGCACTGCCCGAACCTTTGTTTTTTTGTTTTGTTTTTTCTGTGTCAGTTAAACTGCCCGGACCTTTGTTTGTTTCTTTTCTTTTCTTTTGATGGGTTTTGTTTTCTGTGTTAGTTAAACTGCCCGGACCTTTGT
>Ga0116231_10014888_pt1 | contig 10263 bp, 9 predicted proteins | sample S1TSphgellanicum_2_FD_89695 | JGI IMG/M metagenome (GOLD analysis project Ga0116231, IMG submission 89695) | Host-associated microbial communities from peat moss isolated from Minnesota, USA - S1T2_Fd - Sphagnum magellanicum MG | ecosystem: Host-associated > Plants > Peat moss > Unclassified... | reverse complement strand
GTAAAGACTGATCCATACCCACTACTAGAATGTGGTAAGAAGAGGGGATGTAATGAGCTGCAACTTACAACCAGCACATTATTTTTGGGAAATGTGGTAGACTAGATCCATATCCCACTTGTGCATGAATTGGCATGATCGGTTTAATCATGTACCAAAACAATTGTCATGGAAGAACAAGGGGTGTGTCACACTGTGACCTTGCCAATTACATTAAAAAGGTATCCTAAGGCAAAAGAAGATTTATGAAATCTCAAATATTTCACAATGCAAAAATATAATCTTCAAAAAATCCTCTAGAAGAAACCAAAATCCTTCAAGATATTAGAACTCTATAACTCAAGTTTCAACACAAGCCAAAATATCATCTTTCAAAAATCTTCATATAAAAATAGATCTATTGCATACAGGCCAAAATTTATTAAGCTACTACTATACTCTACAATGAATCTAAACACAATATCGTTGCCTTGGTAGGCAAGGCCAACAAACAGGTTGCTTGTAACTTGTAATTAGGGAACTTTGATGGTTGCAAAAAGATGACAGATCTAATTTCAGCCATGCCAAAACTGAGAAATTAAACATCAGAATTTCAGTTTTTAGAACAAAATTGCATGATTTCCCAGCTTGTGTGGAAAAGATTATTTAAGACTCAGATGCTCCTTGGGAGCTTCATGATCTTGAACCACTTTTATGGCGCCCATGAGGACAACAAAAAAAAAAATAGTCGAAAACCCCACCCGAAAAGTCAGCCGTTCTGAAACTGCAGGGAAATGAAGCTTCAAGTAAAATTCACACATGCATGCTTGACTTTTAACAACCTTCTAGATGTTTTGTCACTACCACAAACACACATATATACCAACAGTGGACACAAACAACTGAAGTCCAACACTAGCATAAATCATAATTAAAGCTTAATCAACAGCTCTGACATACACCTAGAAACCATTTTGAAATCCGCAACTTGTTGGAAGGGGCACTCAAACTCCGCATATAATTACATTTCTCCATTGAAATTGTAGACTTGTCTGAAGCAGGACCCGCCTCGATATTGTGGTAAAAATTTCAAAATCCAATGCACAGACTAAATCAGGATTACCACCGTCCCTGAGTTCAAAACTAACATTTTTTTAGCTTAATATCGTCACTCAAAAAGGCCTCACTCAAAAAGGTGAAGGTACCGACATTTAGGGTGGTGGTTCACCCTCACCAAAATTGCACACCTAAAACATGTTATCTGACAAATGCTGTGAATTATATGATATGTTTGACAAATCAACTAGTTTATATGAAGGCCAATCCGTGCCCTTCACATTTGACAATTTTTTCTTGGGTCTTCACTAGAAAGACTAGATGCTATTGAAGGGCACTGAAGGTTTCTAATATAAGGTCGGGCTTGGGCGAACCAGTACCTACACTGGGTACCCAGTGTTTTTCTTTAAGGAATTTTCCTTTGGAGCCACAGTGGTGACCATCCATAGAAAGATGTAAAGGAAAAAAAAGTGACAATAGTCCTTAGGAAGATTTAGATAAATCTGGCTATAATTTAAATATGAAATATAAATCTTTAATCATCCTTCTATACATTTGGCTACACATTGGAATGCAAATCATAGGGATCTGAGATTATTTTTAATAGTTTTTTTTGTCACTTCTAATGATTGAAAACCATTAAAAAGACTTCAATATTTTATTTTTTATTTTTGACTTCGGTTTTCGATGAAAATGAGCCAGTAAAAAAAAGGGGTGCTGATACTATGGTAAAAGCCCCAATTGCTTTTGGGTTGCTTCTAAACATTATAGATATCACATCCCTAGACTAAATTAGGGTCTCTGAGTCCAAATTTAACATTTTCTCCATTAATTATTGACTCTTAAGGAGGCCTTACTCAAAAGGTGAAGGTACAAGTGTAAGTTAAGTTTAGGGTTAGGTTTAGTTCACCCTGGCTGGCTTAGACCAAAATGGTTACAGGGGTCTGAAAATAATGCAGTGCTGTCGGAACAAGGATGGGCACAATTGACTTGACCAATTGCTATGGGACAACATGGGCCCAACATGTAAAACATGGCCTATGTGACAAAAGTACTATGGGAGGACAATGGTAGTAGGCCTTCCCCAACATAAAGCACACCAAGTTTCTGAATTCAAATAGTGGAGGGTTTGCATGTGATTAGCTCCACACTCCTTTGACTGACAAATGAAGTTGCTAGGCTGGCAGGTGCATTCAAAGTGCTTTTGGGTGATATCTCAAAGTGCTTTTGCCACTAGCCGATTTAAGACAGATGACAGCTTTTTCATCTTAAGTCTTCTTTGTTGTCGCTGATTGTCATTTTTTAATTGTGACTCTTCTTTGCATAAGGTTTTTACCTGATTTTTACTTATTGATTGTTTGCTTTTGTTTTTTATTTGGGTTGTGTTTACTTGTGTTCTCATTTGCCTTGTACTTTTGATGGATGGATTCCCATCCTTGATTTTTATTTACCAGGTTTTTCTTTCTCTCTTTACATGTAGTGTGTAAAGCCCCAAGGTGGGGTGGCATTCCAAAAATAGGGGCATAGGATGAGGTGATAACTTGAGTCCTAGCCCCACATTTTGTGAATATCCCCCAAGCATATGATTCACCTATGATAAAGCATGCCATACAAATTATCATGAACCTAAACATTCTTAGATCATAGGGCCTATGAGACGAAGGGATTTTTTTAATAGAAGTAAGATCCCTCCCAATCATGATGTGTAGGCATATTATCACTCCTCTTTTGTAGGAGGGATATTAATGGATATAAGGTGCCCTCCAAATACACTTGGAAAATTCTTCGAGTTGCTCATGGATACAAAGAAAAAACCTTTCAAAGGACAAACCTTGTAATGCCTTATGGAGTTAGATTGCAAAATCCATTTGTCCATTCCCTTTTTCAGCATTTAATTCATCTCTTTTAAATGGATAGATCAAAATTGATATTTCATGCCTCTTTGCCCAAACTTTTGTTTTCCGATATAGTTTTGCAGGCATTCTTACATCAATGGTAGCAGCTCATCATTATTGTGAATTCATAGGTAATGCAATAGCAGAATGATGAGCAAAGTTTTTGTTTATGTATGTGATTTGGAAATCAATAGAGGCCATTTGAACATTTGTACAAGCAAAATGTGCAATGAATATATTCCAAGTGTAGATATGATTTTTGGGATGGAAAATGCCTTTTCCACTTTCAACTTGTCATTTTGAAATTCTCCTCCTCAAAAGAAATGCAGAAATTTTTTGAACCAATAAAAGAGCTGAGTCAAAATGAGTCTCTTGTGTATGTAAAGATCTTATGTGTAAGGTAAAACCTTATTCTAGCCCCCTATTTTGGGAGTGGCCCTAACCTCTGAGGTTTACCTATTGTAACGGAGGAGGCAAAGGTTAAAACTTATTGTGAACATTCCTAGATCATGAGGTGTAGGATGGGGTTCTTCACTTCTTAAAAGTGGAAGGATTAGATCATGAGGAATACTGGGAGGGGGAGGGCTCCTATGTTTACTGCTGATGAGTGGGAGGGATCTTATGCCTACACTTTTAAGTGGGAAAAGAGTCTTATGTGTAAGATTCCTTTCACTCCTTAACAAGTAGGTGAAATATCTCTCTTTTTCAAGGAGGGACGTTCATGGATGTAACGAGCCCTGCAAACATACTAGGAAATTTCTTGAATATGATTATTTTTCTGTGTTAATTCTCCTGTCACCCCTCGTGGAGCTCTGTCAGTTATCTCCTTATTTCAGGGGAATCCATATTTCTATTGTTTCTTTTAGTTTCCTGTCTATCTTAATGAATCTTTCTTTGATGAACATTTGTTCTTTTTTGTAGCTTCACTGTTAAGTTTTGAGTGTCTGTGCAGTATTTTTCTGAATCACTACTCCTTTTTGTGAAGGTTTGCGTTACCGCCTGTTTTGAAGGCGAAAGCATGGAGCAAGCAAGTCTATTGATAAAAATAGGGGGCCAAAAGCTTTAAAGGCCAACCAAGAAGTCTAAGCTTGGGATCAAAAGATGCTCACAAGTGTCGGGCAGGAGATATAGCAGAGTTGGAAAGATTATTAATAGAGGTATAGCTTTCCTGTACATGAGGGGATGAGGAGGGGGACCAGGCCCCAGGGTGAACTAGGGTACCCACAATAGTACTTTCACTTTTTGAGTGAGGCCTCTTAGTGGTGATATTAAGCCCAAAATATGTTAGATTTGAACTCAGAGACTCTAATTTAGTCTTATTCATGGACATTTATAATATTTAGAAACAATTTAAATGAATTTTGAGATTTTTACCATGGTACGATAGATAAGTCCATGAACAAACATGTAAAAACTCAGACAAGGTCAGACATTGTTCCTTTTCTTCTCAAACTCAAGGAACACTTGAACCCATCACCTAGCACTTCTGATGTCATAAAAATTACTCATTCAATAAAGAGAAGATTTGGAGTGTTTGGTGTAAAGAAATTCAGTATTCAATGATGTGTGAATGAAAACAAATTAGGATTTCGAACTTAAAATCTTTGTCTCTGGAATACAAAGAAATTTTGTAAAGCCCCAGTTGATGCACCCATCAAATTTTTAATCACTTCAAAAGGACTAAAAATGAGGAAGATATGGGGCTTGAACTAATGAGGGGTATAAGGTTATTTTTTCAAATTTTTTAAAGAAAACAATTGCTCATCATCTTTTTGTGTTTTTTTTGGGATGCTCCTTTATTTCTAACATTCAAAGAATGTTTGTAACCCTTTGGTTTGTGTGTCCAATGGCACAAAAATTGCTCAAATTAATTAAAAAATGAAAAAAAATATTGAAAAGTGTTCGATGATAAGTAGATGCTCGGTGATGAGCGGTTCTACCAACCGGACTCCAATGTGGGTGCTGGTCCACACAAATCGTGAAGTGATAATGCCTCGAAACTCCAAATATTATCGGTAGTTCGTATTGCTGGATTCCCTCGAATCCTGTGACCTTCTCAGGGCTCGGAAAGACCTGTCCATTTTTACCTCTGTATCTTGTGCACGCTACCGAACCACAAATTTCCTGAGAACATGATTTTATTTTGAAAAGACCTGCCAGTCTGGCGGGGCCTTCTGGCTTCTCGAAGTCACTGTCCATCCTAGAGAATAACTTGGAGAGCCACAAGTTCTTATTTCTCTTTCTTTTCATTTAAAAATTCTGTTTCTTCCAAAATGGACCGGTTCTTTAGGCATGCGAAGATTCCATAGAGAGGGCCTTCCAATTTTTTGACCTCCCTCGGCCTACTGGCCTTGGGGATCTCAAACCTGAAAGGTCCTCTATATCGAACCTTGTCTGATATGTAAAGCGCTTGAAGAAAATGTATAATGTATGTTGAGGGCACCTTATATTGATGAATTTCCCTCTAAAAATTGGGAGGGATATTATGCTTACTCCTCAAGAGTGGGAGGGAAATTATGCCTACTTATAATTGTAAGAACCCTCCCACCATTGAGGAGTGGACATAAGATCCCTGTGATTAATATTCCTTGCGATCTACAGAGGTTTGGTTCATGATAAATTTTGCCTTGTGATTTACGCAAGGGAAAGCCCATGGGTGGGGGACATTCCCAAAATGTGGGATGGGACTAGGCTATCACCTGATTCTAGGCCCTTCATTTTCAGAATGCCCCCACCCTAGGGATGAGAATTTTGCAGTAAAATATTTTCCTTTAACATACACAGTGAACTTTCAAGTTTGAACCAGTGTTGGGCAGATATCTTGAGAATTTGGATATCCTGACTGGATATCGCCCAGGATATCACTTTTGAAATCCTCTGGATATCAAAATAATGATATCTAGTCATATAATATTCAGATAGAATATATTTTTTGAAAATATGATATCTAGGGCGGATAATAAATCCATGCTTGGATATGGATATGAGAGGGATTTAGGTTTAGGGTGTAAGTTGTTAGGGGGATCAGAACAAAACTGTGGGTGCCAATGTAGGCGATTACAAAAAAAGAAAAAAGAGTTGTGGGTGCTGATGTAGGATGTTACAAGGGAATTTTTTTTTGTGGGCACCACCATTAGACCTAAAAAAAACAAGAACCTTAAATCTAGAATAAAATGGGGCTCGAGCTTAGCTCGGGCCCCACTTTCTCCTTTCTCCATTTCCTCGCATTCTGCTTTCCTTCATGTTGTTGTTTTCTTTTTCGCCTTATTCCTTTGTTCATGTTGCTGCTTTTTTTTTGGCCTTACTGTTTTCCTCATCATGTTGTTACTCTCCTTTTTGCCCTGCTACTCTCTTCTTTGCATTGCTTAGTTTTCCTCTTCGCATTGCTGCTTTTTTTTGGTTGTTTTTTTATTTTACGTACAAGGTTCTTCATTCTGCTATTCTTTTTTTTGCGTTGTTTTGCGCTCTTCACTGCGTTGTTGTTGGTGTGTTTTTTTTCGTTGAAGAATCTTGTATTACCCCCTTGCATTCTTTCTTGCAAAAATTAGGAGTGGCTGGGAGTCGATAATCAAAAACCTATATTTTTTCAGTAAATATTTTTCTTTTTGTTTATTTCTATTTTTTTAATTAAAAAATTTCATATCTTTTGTTTTTATTTATTTATTTATTTATGGCTTTTGGTTTGTGGTGCAGGGCTTGTTATAAATTGTTTTGGAGACAAATATAAACCCTTGTATTTTTGACAATTTTATCTTTGTTTTTTTTGTGTTTTTTAAAATTTTTGCTTGCTCGTAAATGTTTTGCATCATATTTAGTTTTCCATAATAGCACTATCATCACATGACACAACAAAACCTTGTATTTGTTTCCTTAATTTTCTCACCATTTGGCCTTGTAGTGAAAGATGGAAAGGATCAAATGAATTTAATAATCAAACAATGCAAACTAAATAATATATAATATCCATAAGTGATGAAATTAAAGTTAATCAAGTATGGGAAAGAGGTGAAATCCAAGTCTGCAACTGAAGTAAGTAGAATGTTAGGAAAATCTAATGGAAAAAAATTAAATAGATTTTGCAACAATTGCAAACTCAAAGAAAAAAATGGTGTCCTCATAATAGAAATGTAATTTGTTGGTCTTTTTATTGTGTTAATGATAATTCGAAAGTAAACTTGGATGTTCTTCAAATGATGCATTGTTTATTGTGTGATTTTCAACCTATTATTTTTGTGAATTCAAGAAAACAATTAAGGAAAGGTCTAGTAACATATTATAAAACAACTAGCATAACATGTCTATAGAAACATTGTGATGCAGATCATTCAACAATTTATCAAAGGTTTTTTTTTAAAAAATATATTCAAGGGAAAAAAAATTTAGGGAGACAATTTGTAAAGAAAAGGTCTCTTATTTCCAATTTTTCCATATTTGAATTTTTTGCTTCAAAAAATCCCTTCAAAAAGGATGATGTGGAATGAAAGATGTTTTTCGAAAATCTTGCATTTTTAATAGTGAAAAATCATTTGCCTTTGCAATTTGTGGAGAGTGCATGGTTAAAATGTTTAGTAATATAATTATGTCCTCATGTGCAAATCCCTTTTCAAAAAAATATTTTCAAACATTATTTTGTCTAAATTGGTGGAGAAAAATAAGGAAACATACGTTTTGCCTTTGTTAAATGATTGTAGTTGTGCTACCACTAGTTTTGATTTGTGGATGTCCAAGGGTGCACATGATGTGTTCATCTTGGTCATAAAATTTTTGGGATCTAATTGGAAACCAAAACATATTATTTTTGGTTTGTTTGAAATTGTTAAAACTACATGGCAAGCATTGGCTAGAAATTTAATTGAACTTTTAGATGCATATGGCTTGAGAAATATGATCATAGCATATGTGAAACATGAGGGTTCAAATTTAAATACATTGACCAATGTTTTGAAGTTTGTTATTAAATGTGAGACTTTAGGTTTGAAAGAAAGCTTTCAGGGAACCTATTTTGGTCATGTTTTTTCCAAAGCATGCCAATATGCCACAATTAATGACAAAGTTTGTAAGAACTTGAAATATGTGTCTATTATATGCTTAGGCAAATTTGATAAAAGGCATTACTTGGCTAAAGAAATTTGGTAAAGGTCGTCAAGAATGGAACAAAACTTGCATTGAAGTTAATTTGAGACCCATGAAATTAAACACTATAGTGAAAACAAGGTTAGTTTGGTTTTTAGACATTTAATTTTTACTCCATTTTTGCAAGTATATTGTTTCTAGTTTATTTTAATTGTAAGTTTTTTTTGCTGATCCTTGATCTATTTCTATAAGTTTACAAGTAAAATCATCCTATTTCAAGAAGCATTACAATTTAGGGCAACAATTGTCCTATGTTATAGTTGACAAACTACAATGAGGGTTACTGGCCATGTCCTTCCACCTTTAATTCAACACATAATCCAAATAATTGTTGATGTTTTGTCTAGTTGTAAGTGCTTATGTGTTGAACCAATATCGTGGGCATTGGTTACTGTTTCATGCTTTGAATGTAACAATCACTATGAGTTTGAAACTTAAAGAAAAATTTGGAATTTTACTGAACTTGTAGGATTTAATTGATGATGATTTTGTTGTAGCCTAGGGATTATCATTGCTTGCATCTAACATTATAAGAGAAGTATGTGATGTTTTAAATGGTTTTTTGTCATTATTCAAAAAGTATGAAAGAAATAAAAGCACATAACATGTCCCTAATGTTAGACCCTAGATTTAAAAGTTTGAGATTGGTTTCCTTTCTTATTGGTCAAGAACAAGTTGTTTCCATTATGGAAGAATATGACCAACAATCCTTATTTCTTATGCTTTTGAGATGCTACCACATCCTCCACCCTATGGCAAAATTTGGACCTATGGCAAATATGCAAATTGATGAAGAAAGTAACTTGGACATTTTTGAAATGTCTACTTGAACCAATGAACCAACAAAGGACGTGCTGAACAAAGAGTTGTTGATATTTAGAAGGTTTCAAGTGGATGTCAAGGATATTGAATGTCCTTTAGAGTGGTGGGCAAAATAGGAGTCTTTATTTCCAATTGTAGCATTTCTTATTCGACAAATTCTTGGTATTGTTGGTTCTCAAATAAAAACTGAAAGAATTTTTTCATTGGTTGGAATTTTTACAAATTTGAAGAAATGTCATTTACAATCAAATAATTTAGATAAGCTAATTTTTGTTAGTAAAAATTGACCTAGTGATCTTAAGGTGGGTTGTAGTTCATCTTCTAGTATGATACAATTGATTGAAGTTGATCTTGCCTTATAACAAGAATTAGAACAATATGAAGGTGAATTTGAACGAGATGAACTTTTGAACTTGTAATTTGTAAATTATTTTTTAAAAAAAAATTGTTTATCTTGTTATTTGGGATGCTAGGTTATCTGAGGGATATTAATGGTGACAAATATCCGGTCATACTGAAATTTTGCATTAGATTTATATTTTTTTATGATATCCTTAAAGGATATTACAATTGATTTTAAAAATAACACAAAAAATAACCAGAACAGGCGGATTAAAAAACGAAAAAAAAAGTTATATCCGCCCAACACTGGTTTGAACCTCCCTTATCACAAGGAGCACTTGATGACTCAGATATCTTTGTTTAAGTGAACACTAAGAGATCCAAAGAGCATTCACTCCTAGGGGAATGACTTGACAACTAGGCGAGTTTAGTGCTGGTGGAATGTTCCCAGGCTTGTTGGAAGGGTTTCATGCTTTCTTGGTAACTATGTCAAATTGTTTCTTACACAAGCTCTGCACACTAGGACTATTATTAGCTTGGTGGAGTGTTGTGCAAGGTTTGTTGAAGGGTTTGATGCTTTGAACTTCGTTGTGAAGTTTTAGTGAAAAGGCATCATCCCCCCCTCTTGTGTTTTGCTTCTTTGACAACCTTAAAGTTTTTTGCATCAATTTGCGCACTAGGATGCAATCATGTCTCTTGGTGGAGTGTAGAAGGTTTTATGTTAGGTAACTCTTGAAGGGTTCATGTTTTTCTCAGTTTTCCAGTGGAAGGTGTCGTCAAATTCCTATTCTGGTTCTTGAGCTTGTCAAAAATTGATCGTGTCACAAACTTGCGATTGAAGAAGGAGGAGATTGTCGATCTACCATCCCCATAGATTGATTCTGGCGCTATTGAAATGGACCCAAAAGCCTTGAGAAACCAAGAGAGGGGTGTCTGTTTTATCGTTGCTATTTTAGATTGTGTCATTTTTCTTTGATTTTGGAGTTCTTCTCAGCCAGAAAGTTATTGTTTCTATTTTGGATTCATCGAGTTCTTT
>Ga0116231_10014886_pt1 | contig 10263 bp, 10 predicted proteins | sample S1TSphgellanicum_2_FD_89695 | JGI IMG/M metagenome (GOLD analysis project Ga0116231, IMG submission 89695) | Host-associated microbial communities from peat moss isolated from Minnesota, USA - S1T2_Fd - Sphagnum magellanicum MG | ecosystem: Host-associated > Plants > Peat moss > Unclassified... | reverse complement strand
TGGGGACAGAAAACCCCCTCTCCCCTCTTTATATTTTGTTCTTCCTCTTCTTTTTTTTTCTTTCCTCTCCCCTCCCCCCCCCCCCCCCCCCCCCCCCCCTTGTAGTCTTGTTGGACTTCTTGTTGTTTATTATGTGCAAGGACAAAAAGCGCTATGACTCAAAGGATGATGCAAATTAATGCAATTCGATCTTCACCATGTTTTCTAACTTATTTTAGGTGAGGAAGGCCCCTAGGCTCCCTAACCTTCACCCAAATGTTATTGTTTTTGAGTTAGGAAAGTCTAAGTTTTAAAGTTTGCAAAGATCTATTGTTACTTGGTAAGGTCAATTAATAGTTCAAGTAACAATAGATCTTTGCAACTCAAGTGCTAGTATATCTCTATAGTGTCAATTGAAAGGATCCAAGGTTGCAAATACAAGAACATTGTCAATTGGAAGATCATGTAATAGTAGAGATTTTTTGTTATAATGAAGGACTGAGATCAGATAGGTGACTTATTGCAAGTAACTATGGGATGTTATAGTATGGATGTGCTATAATACTTGAATACTGAAGAGGTATCTAAAGCACCTTAAACAAACAATAGTAATGATTTTGTGCAACAATAGTAATTTGATTTATAACAACAAATCAAGTTTTGGACAACAATAATACTGAAGAGGTATTTGAAGCACCTTAAACAAGTAATAACAGTGATTTTGTGCAACAATAATAATAATCTACAACAACAGATCAAGTTCTGGATAGCAATAGGGTTTTTGAAGTGAAATGTTCCTTTCTATTATAATTTTTGCATGTTTTGATTTGATTAAAAAAAGTCGCAAATTGTGATCAAATATTTAATTTCTTTCTTTTGTAATGTTTTAGGGTATGGCAAAACAATTAGAACATTATGCAAAACTACAAACTTTCGACGTTTTGCCCTTTTAAGGTGAACATCATGTGGAATTGTCCTTGGTTGAAGATAGTTTTTTGAATCCTGTAGTTAAGGGAACAAATTCTTCATTTACAAGTGTTAGCATGAACACCCCAATTTCAAATAATAGGGATAGAGATTGAGCATAAACTTTATTAATTTTACACCAACGAGCCAAATTTTTGGCTGGTTATGGTTGAAAGTCTATCCCATGGGCCTTTTTTTATTATGAACAATGGGGATCTTCCCAATTGTGATCAAGTACAACAATTGAGATGTTTCGTATGTTTTCCCAATGTTGTTCGTCCTTTTTTGATTGAAAAGAAGACTAAAGGGGAAAAAAGGATCATTGTTTACAACACCTCATTTGGGATTGGTTCCATGAAAAGGCACGTTGAAGTTGAACATCTTGAGTGACGCGCTCCCAAGTCCCTAGTTAGACCCAAGTTGGGTATGAGTTACTCAACAACAGAATTGTAAAGAACTTGAGGCACACTCCCAGCTCTTAGCACTAGAAGGGGTAGAGGGGCGTGCTGAAGCTCCGGGATGGGACTAGGAAGAGTGACAAGCTTTAGTTACTTACTCGAACCTACATCAAACCAACCAATAAGTTGATTAGTTCACTTTATAAAGCACCCTTAGTGTTAGGATAAGCCACGGGCAACTTTAGACTCACATGACTCACCATGGCCCAGACTTGAGGGAAGCCACCACCTTCCCCCATATAATATACTTTGTGCCTCTCTGCGGCACCCACTTCCGAATGGTTTTTTTGTCTCGGGACTCCCAAGGAGGAATCCCGAAACTGTCCCGGTTTGGACTCCCGGGACTTTGCAAGGTCATAACTATTCGCTTAGACCTCCGATTGGGATGAGGTCTAAGGAAAACTTGTAGCTCTCCTCAAGAGCTTTCCAACAGTGTATCGCACTCCACCTGCACGGACCGTGGTTGGGTCGATTCTCGACTTTTAGTGGTCGGGAGTCAAACTGCTAGTTTGACTCCCAGCCTTTCTTTTTGCCATAACTTGTGTTGCAAATGTCCAAATGGTCCATGCGAGCCCATTTTCGACATCTACACCTTGATAGTTTTTCAATGATATAAAAAACACCTTAATGCAAGGTGTTTTGATCCTTGAAATTGAACTCCGAAGTTTTGGGAGTCCCGAAAGACTCCCAAGTCTCAATTTTGGGAGTGTGAGTTTCATCTTCACACTCCTTCAAAGTAGGGTTGCGGCATTGAGTTTGTAATTGCATATGTCGAAAAATTTACTACTAACAACATTTCAAGGTCATAGATAACGGATGATGCCCACTTCAGGGCCATGCAACTAGCTAAGAAATAATCCAAAATAGCACTTGGTGTTATTTCTGTTTTTTTTGGGAGCAAAACTCTTTACAAAAAACAAGATGAAATTCAAAAGTTATTTTTAGAAGATTCGATGTTGTTAATGGCTAAAGGGTTCTTCCCCTTAAGCACATGTGAAAATTTGTGGATGTAGAAGTTAGCTTTGAAGATAGATCCCAAAGTGGTTTTTCCTTCTCAAAAGACATTATCCACCAAAATCCTTCCAAACATGGTTACACATTGTTTAAATTTACATGTTTCGCCTTTGTTTAATGCCACACCTATAATTATAACAACATTTGATTTATGAATGAATAGGGGGTAGTAATATACTTTTGCTCGTGTTATAAATTTTCTTTTAGCAAATTGGAAGCCACATCATGTTACAATAGGCCTTTTTGAAGCTAATGACACTACGAGAGAAGAGTTGGCAAGGCAATTGAAGACCATGCTTGAGAAATTTAGTCTCACTTCCAAGGTCTTGTGTTATGTAAAAGACAAGGGCACTAACTTGGCAAGCATGACCACAATCTTAAAGTCTATAATCTCATGTGAAACATTGAATTTGCTTGTCCCTTTTCATGGTGCATGTTTTGGACATGTTATGAGCAAGGCAGGTCAATATGTTACAAATGATGACAAGATTTCCAAAGACTTGGCACCAATTAATGTGAAATCTACATAAACGTCTTTTCAATCTTGCATCATATGGCCCAAAAAATCAGGTATGTTGACAATCTGGAATTTATCAATGCAAGCATTATAACTTGTGACTTATGAAATATGAAAAAAAAATTGATCTCCTTTCATTGTGTATTGTAGGCAAAGGTGCAAAAGAATGGAAGTGGGCATGCCTAGAATCTGGTTTGCCAGAATGTAAGTTAGTAACTCTGGTGAAGACGCATTTTGCATCCAAGGTTGCTATGTTTCATCAATGCTTGGCTTGTAGGGCTGTCATTATCATGTGTTATGGTCATCAAATAGAGGCTTTAGCAAACAAAATTCCTTCAATGCAAACTTGGGCAATTGTTGAAGCAATTTGTGATGTTCTTTCCCTTGTAGTGACTACATGTGTAGTCAATCAACATCATGGGTATTGGTTATTGTCTAATGTTTTTGCTTCTACAATCAAATTATATGTGAGATTTACCAAGGAGAAATTGGAGTTGCAAGTTGAAGTTGATGCCTTTGAGGACATGGACATGCACCCGAAGGTGAAAAAGCTTGGTGCCAACATGCGAGAGCAAGTAGCTTTAGTTTTGAGGCCTTTCCTTGATTTCATGGATTGCTTCAAGCATTCTGAAGCTCACAATATGGTTGTTCTTATGTTGGATCCTCGATTTAAAGACTTGAGTTTAATGGGAAATTATGTTGGTCATACTTTTGTAATTGGGATTGTTGCTGCATATGTAGAGAATTTATCCTCCCTACCCTCAAGACTTTGTATCAAAAACACCATGGACGGTCAAATGCTTCTTCACCTATTGTGCAAAAAATTATGTGCAATACAAATGTTGTTTTTGGAGTAGGAATGTCTGAAGATGAAACTTGTTTCAAACAAGTAAATGTTGTTTCTCATACTTCTTTCATACTTATTTACAAAACATTGTGAATGTTAGTTTTTTTGTTTGCAATTATCAAATTAACTCATTTGAAGATTATGTGTGTGAATGCAAGTTTGATGAGAATTATCATGCTTTTGCACATTTGATGTGCCTTTGGGAGAAGCGAAAATCCCTCTTCTTTGGTGGTCAAAACATGAAGGGCAATTTCTAGTAATTACCTATTTGGCTAGAGCGATTCTAGGCATATTTGGTAATTAGATTGAGACAAAGAGTATTTTCTATTGCGGGCATTCTCACAAGTCTTCGTTGATGTAGACTTGGTTCAAAAAACTTGAATTTCCTAGTTTTTTTGATAAAAAATTGGTTTAATGATCCCACTATTGGATCTGAGGTTAAGAAAGGACCTCGAGATGTGGATGAGTTTGGAAAGGCTAAGGAAGAAATACTATATTTGTTGGAGGTTGAATATCCTGATGAGGTTGAGGATCATGTAGAAGAATGTGTGCATAATTGGGACATGTTTCCATGATTTTAGTAATGTTTTGTTCATTCTACACATGGAACTTTTTTTGTTTTGATTAATCTTTTACCTCATGTTATCATGTCGATGAATGTGCCAATTTTATGATCACATTGAAAACTAGAATTGATGTGACCTTTCAAATGATCAATTTTATCAAAGTTTGCATGTTTTAGCATCTTTTTTATTTCGTTTTCTGTTTTTTAAAATTTTACATAGCGTGTAAGTGTAAGTGTAAAAAGTCTTACATTTACACATCTTTACACAATGTGTAAATAAAATGTAAGTGTAGGTGATTTACACTTACACTTGCACTGTTTTTACACAGCCAAAAATTATTTACATGGCCTTACATTTGAACTTACAAATTTCAAGTTTGTTCATTACACTTACACTTACACATTTTGTGATCTTACACTTGCACTTACATTTACATGACATATAAAAAAAACTTCAAAAAGATTTACTCTTACACAGAATGTAATTCCTAAACTATGTCCACACACAACACTAGTTACAACTATCATCACCGGACACCTCGCATGCGCATGTGACCAACATCCTAGACCTTTTGTTTTGCACATGAACTCATAGGCCACTATTGACGAACTATGAAATTGTTGATGAACTTGCTAGGCATGATGACACCTTTAGTTTACAAAGGATGACATGCGTCCCATCAATGACACAAATGTTTTTGAAACCCATTTTGGAGGTCTAGGATCACTAGTTTTACTCTATCTTGTTGCATTTGGAGTCAATTGCCTTGGCATTGTGGATATTAACTCTATGGAGCTTCATAATTTGCATTGTTAGGTCATCTATTCCAAGGCATCTATTGGTGACCTCAAGGTCAAATATGTAGCAGCAACTTGTTTTTTTTTCTTGCTCTTTCAAAAGTAGATATCTAGCCTTGTCACTTGTCGACGATTCATTAAAAGCCAAAAATTGAGAGTTTCATGATGGGAGTTGGATCAAGTGGGGAAGATTCATTGCCTTGGATCTTGTTTACATGAAACATCTTGGTAATTTATAATATTCAAAAATTTAAGCACTTCAAAAAATTTGACACTTGTTAGTTTAAGGTTTCAAAAAATTTGACAGGTATTGATTAATAATTATTGAATATTTTTATGATTTTAAATTTGAATTATGCAATGCCGAAACAACCAAGGTACTATGGTAGAAAAGTTATAACGGTGGTATCTTTAGTTGCACATGGATACTTACTTCTTAAATAGGTTGTATTTATAAGTATGACCTACATGTGTTTACTATCACAAACATTAAAAAATAATTTTAAAAAAAGGTCGATTGATGGAACTTTTTGGAAGGTTCCATTAGATAGATACATAAAGGTCTTAAAAGCACCACCCCTTAATTTTGTCAGTGCAAATTGTGCTCCTTGTACTTGTATTTGGGTACATTCACAAAATAAGGAATTAAGGGTGCACGTTTAGTAAGGACTTTGGTGACTACTTATTCTGAAAGATTTTGGGTATATATATCAGGAATATTTCATTTGTAAGTTGCAAAAAGTCATAAGAAAATCCTTTTGATTCAAAAATATGTTATTTTATATTCTTATGTGAGTATGTATTTTAAGAGTCCCTCTAAAATTATGTCATTTTCAAGTCCTTTAAGGATCATTTATGAATTTTTTCAAATAGTAAAAAAATCGTACAACACTAATTACAGTGACTAATCAATGCTTTTGAGAATTCAAATTTCATTATATTCATTTCAAATTATTACACATGTTCCCACAACATATTAAGAACACTATCATCAAAATGTGTTAAAAAAATGTGTAATGTTGATACAATTTTTGACACAAAAACATGAAAAACAAAGCACTATCACAATTCCTATAGCTCTTATATTTGTGAATGTACCCATTTCATCTTATGTTTAGCTTGCATCATGCATTGTTCAAGCAATAAAATCTTACAATTCTTGTTTATTACCAAGTTCCTTGTTTTTTCAAGTCAACATAATTTTCTCTTTGTATTTTGTCTTGTCCAAGTGACATTTATTACCTTCAAATGAAGGAAAAATGAAGTTCATCACCTTAGGTTGGGATCTTACATTTATTGAGAATCAAATTAGTTTATATTAGAGATAACAAAAGATTTTGTTCATAAAATCTTTTTACTGTACATGCATAGTTCAATTTCATTGATTAACTAGAAATAAAACACTTGAATAATTTAAATACTAGAGTGATATAGATCATGCAAGGAAATATTAAAGTGATAAAAAAATTTCATGAACCATTTTCTATTGAAAATTACCCATTGCATAAACCTTTTGCCATGTCATTGAGTAGATCATTAAAGGGCAAATGAATTGATTGATTAATGGAAACATAGACATGTGCCTATCAATTTTATTGAGGTCATCCAAACATAGAACTTGGACATGATGTGTGGCCATGGCATGTTTTTCAAGGCAATATAAAAACCACATTATGTGTTTTCACTAGTAACCATCAAGGATCACACCTACACACAAATGGTGACTTTCCATCAATATTTATTCTTGAAACAATTGAATAATGAACACAAAAAACTACCCCACAAGTAATGCCCATGTCAAGCTTTTTTTGTACAAGGATTTTTCCATGAATGGGTGGCTGGTGATCATGATTTAGAGTGTTTAAATCACCGTGTTGTCTCTTTCACCCATCCCTCACACAAAATTTCAATTATTACATGTGTGTCCTTTTTGAATTCATTGCATAATATTACAAAAAATGAAACACATGTGTTTAATCACACTTCAAGTTATTTCAAAACATAAACTTGATTATGTCTAATGTCCAAGTTTTTTTAGGGTTTCTATTATGATGATGCCCCATTCACAAACCCATAGACATTGTTAAAACCATGTTTGCATTTCATGGTAAAAAACTCAACGTTACAGATTTTGTTGGGTGTTTATTATCTATAAATAGAAGAACATTCCTCATATCATTTCTTCAAACAAATGCAAGCAAGAGAAGAAAAAGGATTTGAACTTGAATACAAAATGATACACAAAGAGATAATTTAACATAAATTGATAGGAATTGGAAAGCTAGGAGAGGGCAAATACTTGTGAGATAAACTAAAAACATAACAACTACAAAGAGAATGGTATTTAGATGTTTATAAGTAGCCCAAAGGAATGTACTATTTGGTGTTATGTTCTTGGATCTTTTCAAAAGAGCCATGCTTGATGGTTTGCAACATCATGTTAACACCATGTTTCAAACCATTGTGCTAAATAGAGAAGAATTAAAAGATAAAGTGGGCTTTTAAACTTTAGACATGATCTCGGTTCATTTTTGCTACAAATTATCACTCCATTATCCATGTGTTTTGAGATTGAAGTTCTTCATATTCAAGCTAATGGAACATCAAATTTTACATGCGTGAAAAATTAATGAATGAAGAAAAATGTGGTTCAAGTGGTGGGTGCTTAACCTTGGAAAAGACACGAAACTTTCTAAAATTATCCTAGACAACCACATTCACAATGACACAAGAATGTTCAGATTATTATGTCTTATGATTTTGTTTGTTCACCATTTGTTGACAACAATGGGATTTGGTTGTCAAGGTTTTTGTTTTAGTTCTAATTTTAACAAAAGGTTGGTTCCATGGTCTAGTTCTTGTGTTTGTTCCACCAAATGGATGTTAGTTCAATTTTGGGTAACAATAATTTTGAACTTGAGCCCTAGGTTTAACATTCCAAATTGGAACTTGTTAACATTGGTAAAAACTTGGGTGTAGAAAGCACCCACATTGATACCATGATAAAAAACCCCAATACTTTTTGGGTTGCTTTAAAAATATTATAAACATACAATTTTTAAACTAAATCAAGGTCTCTATTCTCTACTTTCAAATTTAACATTTATTGAGTTAAGTAGAGCCCCTATGATCACTCCACCCACACCTTCTATTTGGATCTCTACTTTATTTCTATTTACTATATCCAAATATAGAGAGTCTTTTGTTTCCCTAGCCCCACTAGTTCTTTTTGATATTTTTTTCTAAGTAGCTCTAGAAGCATAAAACAATTAAAACAAATTTGATTACAAACAAAAATGGGGAAAAAAAAAACCAACCCTCTAAATATTTATTACCTAAAGTCAACATAATACAAAAATGTAGACAATGATAGATTATTGTAGTTTAGGGTCTATTTCCACATTGTTCCCACTTTGAAAGTCCAATTCATGTATTGCTTCAAAAATTAACAAATTCATTTTCTTTTGACCTTGAAACCTCCAAGTGCATCATGTATGATTTTAAAAGTGAGATACTATCATACCTTGCACTCTGGGTTGTAGCAAGCAATTGATTTGCCTCTCTCATTTGTTGGAGTGTGTAACCAAGGTATCTCGAAGTTCTAGATATTCTTCAAATATTGGCATGTTGTATTTGTCTTCTTTATGGCAATCCCTAGTTGCTATTCATGAATGTAGTTTGGTTTTAGATCATTGTGGGGTGTAAACCACTCCTACAAACTTGCCCTCCCTAGTTTCTCATATGGACTTGGGACTTTAGGCTTCTTGTAGGCTATTTTTAGGTTAACATGTTTTTTTACAATAGCCATGATGGGTGGCCAAAGATCTAGGACAAACCAATTGATAAACTCCCCTTTTATCTTTTGTTGCCCTCTAGTTCTTGTGTGTTGTCCTTCACCTGCCTCTGCACTAGCCTTTTCACTTGCCTCTCCATCGGCTTCTTGTTTGATTTCTTGATTTGATAATATCTTTGCAACAATAGGTCATAGAAATATGTTGCAACAATAGGTCACATCACTGGTTTCAAAATGGTTTTATTTAAAACAATATGTAATGCAATTTCTCTTTTTTCAATTGTGACTTTCTTGAAGATAAAAGTAAGTGTATTTTGATACAACTTTTGGTTTCTCATCTTTCATTAAACACTCAACAAAATCCTTGCAAAATCCATGTTTGAAACCAACAAAATATTTTTACAACAATTATTCACATCACTCCATCTTTCTTTTATCAAAACAAAATTTAGAAGCAAAACATAATCTAACACAATTTTAGAGAGCAAGAGGCTTGGAAAGTTGATGTTAGTTCAAGAAAGAATTTGGCACAAGTTTTTCAAGAACCGAAGATTAAAATGGATGAATAATGTTTTATATCCATGTACTATAAAATAATAATAGATGAATTCTATTATATTGATTTTTTTAATTAAAAAATTTTTAAACAAAATTTTGAAATGAAAAATTCAAAATCAATTAAATATTTGGCATTGAACTACCGAAATAGCCAAGGTATTACAATATTTGTCTTCCACCCTTAACACTTGAATGTGTTTTGCACCTTTGATTTCCTAGGTTTTTTATATTGTTGTTGGAACAAAATGCATCTTAATTTGGTCACTACTAACCATAAGGAATGGAGGAATAAAAATATATATTTGTCAGATAGGCTATTATGTATATATCATGTTGTGACCTTGTTAATGTCAATTTGTTGATGTTTTGTTAAATGTTGTGGTTGCCATGTAAAAAGACCAATTCATGTAATGTTTTTAAGACTGCTTACTCCATTATTTAGTGACAATAAATCCTCCATGTTCACTACAAAAAATCTTAGGAACAATGGATTTTATCATACCTCTTAAAATTGGTTGAACTATAGAAGTAATAAAGGGTTGTCCAAAATTTTTCATCTTCCTCAACATTGTGACAAGTTCATTTTGAAATGTAAGATGCTCCTCTAGGATTAGTAGATATTACTCCAAATGTTTTACAACTACACCTTGTTGGGTTGTTTGAATATAATTTGGAATGAGTTTTCCCTTTTATGTAATCCAAGTCCACAAGTTATTTTTAACTAGTTTCTGATAGGGGCTTCCAACTTCTAGGCCTTGATAAATAGTT
>Ga0116231_10014885_pt1 | contig 10263 bp, 7 predicted proteins | sample S1TSphgellanicum_2_FD_89695 | JGI IMG/M metagenome (GOLD analysis project Ga0116231, IMG submission 89695) | Host-associated microbial communities from peat moss isolated from Minnesota, USA - S1T2_Fd - Sphagnum magellanicum MG | ecosystem: Host-associated > Plants > Peat moss > Unclassified... | reverse complement strand
TGGGCAACACCGCGCCGCCTTGGTGGGGCTTGGGGAGAAAGCGCTGGATTCGATCACCATCCGTCAATTCTACTAGGTCGCTATCTTGTGGGTGATCGTTGGGATGAACAAAAACGGAGCCCAGACCCCCTTTTGTTCTAGCGAAGTCGGCGAAGTGGCTAAGATCGATATCGCTGTATATGTCACCATAGAGGACGATGAAAGATTGCTTCAGAAGACCCCGGACAGCGAGCACAGCGCCCGCAGTCCCTAGAGGCGCCTCCTCACGGACGTGGGTGATACGCGCGCCAAACGAAGAGCCATCTCCAAAAAACTGTTCGATCACCTCGGCGAGATGCCCGTTGAGGAAAACGAAATCACAGAAACCGTGACGAACACACAGCTCCACCAAATGTTGGAGCACCGGCTTGCCGTTCAAATCAACCATAGGCTTTGGCCGATCGGTAAGACCGAGCCGTGTTCCCATACCCCCACAAAGGATAACAACCTTCATTCGTTGGCAGCTCTAACTAAGATCTCCACGGTCTTCAGAACAGCTTCGTCTGAAGTCATTGAGGGCTTCCAACCAAAAGACTCAATTCCTGAGGTATCATACTCGAAACGAGGTATGTCGCCGATCCACCCTCGATTGCCTTGTCCAAAAATTACATGCGGATGAGTACCGAAAGCCCTTGCCACGGCCTCGGCGATAAACCGAACTGAGCTCGTGGTATTCGGACCGACATTGAAGACATTGACGCTATCGCTTGCCGCGTTCCAAGCGAGAAAAATAGCTGCAACGAGATCGGCCACATACAAATATGGCTTTTCCTGGCTACCATCGCCAAGGACTTCAAGACGGTCGGGAGTTGTTTTTAGCTTGTTCACGAAATCATAGATGACTCCGTGCGTAGCACGGGGACCAATTACGTTTGGAAATCGAGTGATCCAGCACTGAATTCCATAGTTCTCACAGAAAGACGTTATGAACGCCTCAGACGCCAGCTTGCCTGCGCCATAGTGAGAAATAGGTCTAAGCGGTCCATGATCTTCTCGAATACGGCCGGGTGCTTCACCGTAAACAGCTGAAGTCGACGCAAATATTATTTTCTTACATCCAGTAAGGCGCATCGCATCCAGAACTGAGGCGGTTGTAAGGAAGGTGTTGTCGAGGTCGACCCAAGGATCAGAATGACTGAGCGCTATGTCTGAGTTTGCCGCCATATGAAAAACACATTCGAAGCTACCCGACACGAATAACGAATAAAGGTCGGAGCGCCTCGACACATCCAGCTCGACGAGATCGAATCGCGAGTGTTGGGCGAGATGAGCAACGTTCTCCCGGCGGCCAAGGTGAAAATTGTCTGCGGCAGTTACATAATGACCATGTTCAATTAGGCGGTCACAAATATGGCTCCCTATAAACCCAGCGCCGCCCGTAACTAATATTTTCAATTATAAAGCTCCTTAAAAGGGCGGTTTCAATCGAGCGTCTCTGTATAAATATCTAAGACTTAATGAGAATCTCTTATCTTTACTATATACTGCGCCAATATATGCATTATAGCCTGATGGGAATCTTCCACAATACCATAGTTATTCGCGGGAATATATATACAGATATCGGCGACTTCGCGGAGCTTGCCCCCGCTGAACCCTGACAAGCCGATTGTCGTCACTCCACGACGCCTGGCCTCCTCAACGGCTGCAAGGATGTTTGGACTGCCGCCCGAAGACGAAATAGCGATAAGCACGTCGCCGCTATCCGCGAAAAAATTCAATTGGGTAGAAAAGACTCGGTCGAACCCATAGTCATTAGCAATGGCTGAATAGAGGGCGACGTTAGCGTTCAGCGACTGAGTACGTATGGTCTTGTGATTTTGGTGGTGCGTTCCCTTTGTCAGATCGCAACAGAGATGATCTGCAATTGACGCCGAACCTCCATTTCCGATCGCGTAGACGCGCTTTCCATCGTTAGTCGCCCTTACAATTTCAGCGCGAGCTCGCTCGAGTTCTGTGACGTCAACGGCAGTGAGCGCTTCCCTCAGCGCCGCAGCGTAGTCTGCCAAATAGGCGCCGACGGAACTCGCGTCGAAGGTCCTATTAAGGTGCCGGGGATCGTCCAACATTTCGCCTAGCTCAAAGTTCGATTCGGATTAGCTTCTCAGTCTCTTCCACCCAATAAGGGGTGGTAAGCCGCTTGCCCAGCATTTCGTCGCTTGGGTACGCGAAGTCCCAACATGGGATCGGTAATTCAGAAACCGGACCCTAGGGAACGTGTCGAACCTCCATCCGCGGAGCTGAGAAGCCCCTTATTACAAAAAGGAGGACACGCTCGAGTGGAAGATAGATTACCCAATAGCAGCCCCCGTAGCGAGATCAGCTTGTGAAGGCGAGGCGCTTCGCGATCCTGGCAGGCGGCCTCCTTCCGCCGGGGGCAGATCACGATGCGTGACCGGTCACACGGCCACCGAAGGCACTCTGTTTTTACCATCGCGCGTTCCTCCAGCCCTAGGGCGTGACAACCTAGCGTATCACGCTGGTGACGAAATATTTTGATCCCGGTCAATCACCCAGTGCGCGCCCGCGACAATAGAGAGCCACCGTGCCGCACTCCGGTGATCGAAATCGAACGGGATCTGAGCGTTATTTTTAATGCGCCTTAGCTTAGCAGGACGGGCTGGAGAGCTAAGCCCTTGAAGATTGGTGGACGCGACAAGGATCGAACTTGTGACCCCCTCGATGTCAACGAGGTGCTCTCCCGCTGAGCTACGCGTCCCTTCAAGGTGAGCGGGTATAAGGGGGTAAGCGTTCCCGCACAAGCCCTTGGGCGACACCCGTAATATCGTCATCGAAGCTAGGCCATCAGGCGTGGCGTCCGCTACCGTGGAATGGTCGGTGCGGAGCTTCTGAGTTAACCGCCTGTGTCAAAGTTCGCTCGGTCGAGAGCGGTCCCACGTGGAAAGAACAGGCTTTGCGACACTCTCGTCAGGTGCGCACTCGATGGGCTGCTTCAAGCGTCCTGGTATATCACCGTCGTCTATAGGCGCGCACCTCACAGGTCAGCGGCGCCTTGACTCAAGCTCTGGTTTTGGCCTCCGCCTCAAGGACTAGGCCATCAGTCAGCCTTATGCCCGAGTGACGTTACGGTGGGGCGCTGACAGATTGACTGCGTGCACCCTGGTTCAGACCATAACGTCCCAAAACCCGTCGCCGAAGCGTGGCGTCTGTGCCGGCCGCACCTGGCGGTCGCCCTGACCTTCAGCGCCTTTATCAATCTCCTCTACCTCGCGCCCACCCTCTACATGCTGCAGGTCTACGACCGGGTTGTGCAGTCAGGAAGCTCGGCGACGCTCCTCCTTCTGACCCTGATCTTGACAGGCGCCCTCGTCCTGACCGTGCTCCTCGATCGGCTGCGTCAGCGACTGCTTCTGCTGGCCGGCGTGCGGCTTGACCGAATTTTCTCCTTGCGCATTTTCCGCGCCCGCATGGCGAGGCCGGCGGCGGGCGGCAGGCTGACGCCGGTGATGCGCGAGTTCGATGCTCTTCGGGGCGCCGTCACAGGTCAGGTGATCCTGACCTTCTTAGACACCCCCTGGACCCTGATCTACATCGCTGTCTTATTCCTCGTGCACTGGTCGCTGGGCGCCCTCGCCATCTTCGCGTCCCTCATTCTCCTTCTCCTCGCGATCTTCAACGAACAGATCTCCCGTCGCTATTTCGACCGCTTCGCCGTCGTCCAGTCCGAAACCAGCGCGATCATGGACGACATCGGCCGGGGCGCCGCAGCGGCGCGCTCCCTTGGCATGAGCTCCGCCATGATCGACCGATTGGAACAGAGCCGTGAGCGCACCAACGCCCCTCAGATCGACGCGGCCGACGCCAATGCGGGCGTCTCCGGCCTGATCCGGTTCCTGCGCCTTTTTTTCCAGTCCGCGGCCTTGGGCCTCGGCGCATGGCTGGTGATTCATAAGTTGGCCTCTCCCGGCGCCATTTTCGCGGGATCCATGCTGATGAGCCGGGCCCTCTCGCCGGTGGATCAAGCGGTCGCCCAATGGAGAACCGTCCAGCTCGCCGTGACGGCCTATCGCAACCTCAGGGCGCTCATCGCCTTTGCCCCGGCGCCCCAGCATACGGCGCTCGAACTTGCCTCCAGCCCGCGCCTCGATGTCGAGGGGCTCTCGGTTCTGACCCCTTCGCGCGACCAGTTCATCCTGCGCGGCGTGACGTTTACCGGCAGCGGCTCGGGGGGCGGCGTGATCGGCGTCATCGGGCCGAGCGGCGCCGGCAAGACCACCCTGCTGGAATGCCTCGCCAATGCGCGCCCCCCTGACCAGGGCGAGGTTCGCCTCGACGGGGCGCGTCTCGCCGATTGGGACCCCGATCGCTTAGGCCCGAGAACCGGCTTTCTCCCCCAGGACATCCTTCTCTTCCCAGGGACGGTGAAACAGAACATTGCCCGCTTTCGCCTGGCGGAAGCAGGGAAGACCGAGGCGCTTGATCACGCCGTGATCGCGGCCGCAAAACGGGCGGGCGCTCACCAGATGATCCTCACCCTGCCAGAGGGGTATGACACTGAGATTGAAGGACGGGCTTTGAGGCTCTCCGCTGGCCAGGCCCAACAGATCGGTCTGGCCCGGGCCTTTTTTGGGGATCCGTCCTTTCTGGTTCTGGATGAGCCTAACGCGCATCTGGATCCCGACGCCGAACGCAGTCTCTTCAGCGCAATTCGGGCCTTTAAAGACACAGGCGCCCTGATCCTGGTCACCGGTCACCGCATGCCCATGCCGGAAATCGCCGACGCTCTCATCGTGATCCGGGGCGGAAGGCTTGAAAGCTTCGGCCCGACCCAGAAAGTCCTTCAGAGCCTTCGCCAGCTCGGACCGAGCGGGCCGAGGCCCACGGAGATCGCCGCCGGATGAGCCTCTTTCCGTGGAACGCTCACCTCTTAGAGGGTCTTGGTCGCGATGACGCGGCCCGGCCGCTCGCGCGCACGGACAGTCCTCATCGCGAGATCTGGATCGGCGTGGCGGCGATCGCGGTTTTCATCGGATTGATCACGATCTGGTCCCTCGCCGCCCGCCTCGACGAGGGGGTGACGGCGCCAGGCCAGGTGGTCGTCTCCGGCAACCGGCAGGCGGTGCAGACCAAGGACGGCGGCGTCGTCGGAAAACTTCTGGTGCGCGAAGGCGACCATGTGGTCTCGGGCCAGACCCTGCTCGAAATCGATGTCGCCGAACTTAAAGCCAGCGCCCAGGCCCTCTCCAACGCGATCATCGAGCAGGAGGCGTTAGAGGCGCGCCTGAACACGGAAATGGCGGGCCCGAGCGAGATCGGCGGAGCGAGATTGGCGTCAAGCAGCCCAGAGGACCGGGCCGCCGCCGCGGCCGCAGCGAAGCTCCAAGCGCTTGAGCTAAACCGGCGACAAGCGGCGCTGAAGTCCAATGAAGCCGTCCTGAACGAAGAGATCCGTCAGATCCAGGAACAGATCGGCGGTTACGACCGACAGCTCGACGCCAATAAGCGCGAACAGGTCCTGATCGAGCAGGAGCTGACCAGTCTTAAGGATCTCGCCGAGAAAGGCTTTGTGCCGATGAGCCGGATAAGACAGCTCCAGCGCTCCGAGGTCGAGCTCGAAGGCTCCGCCAGCCAGCTCCAATCCCAGCGCGCCTCGGCGATGCAGGAGATCGGCGAACACCGGATCAAGATCCAGGGCCTTTTGACCGACCGGGACGCCGACGACAGCCATACCTATCGCGAATCCGAACTTTCCCTGGCCGAGCTTCGGCCCAAGCTCGCCGCGGCCGAAGCCCAGATCGACCGCGCCATCATCCGCTCTCCGGCCACAGGACGGGTGGTCGGCCTCAGCGTCTTTACGGTGGGGGGCGTCGTCGCGCCCGGCCAGAAGCTCATGGACGTGGTCCCAGAAAACCGGCCCATGGTGATCAACGCCCGGGTCAAGCCCAGCGACGCCGAAGCCCTGCGCATCAATCAGAAGGCGGAGGTGCGAATCTCAGCCTTCCACGGCGCTAGGGCGCCGACCATCACGGGCAAGGTCACGCGCATCTCCGCCGACGCCCTTAGCGACGAAAAGAACGGAACGAGCTACTTCACCATCGAGGTCGAGGTCCCATCCTCGGAGGTCGAAAAGCTTGGCGAGCCTGGCGGCGAGAACGCCGTCCTGAAACCCGGCTTTCCTGCTGAGGTGATCCTGCCCCTTCGGGCGCGCTCGGCCATAAGCTATCTTCTGGAGCCCCTCGGCCGCTCTCTATGGACGTCGTTCCGCCAGCATTAGTCCCCAAAAGGGCCCAAAGACGGGACCCTATCGCCGGGCGAGGGCGCTCAGGGCTTCGATCCTCGCGGCGGCGGCCTCGACCGCCTGGGCCGCCCTGACCTCGGCCAGGGCGTCGTCGGACTGGGAGCGGCCAAGCTTTTCCTGGCACTCCGCGAGACGGGATCTGATGTCAGCCGTCTCGTCGGCCATCACCAGGGCCGCCATCAAAAAAAGCCGAAGCTCAGTAACCTTGCCGACCTGAAGGGAAACCTCTTTCACCTTGGCGTCAAACTCGCGCGCGAGGGCCTCCACATGGGGCTCCTGGCCGTCTTCGCAGCCGACGGCGTAGGTATGACCGTTCACGGTGACGCTGACCGTCGCCATCAGTGTTCTCCCGCCGCAAGCGCGGCCCTGACCTCGGCGGCGGCCCTCCCGAGGGCTGCAGAGGCCTCCGCAGCCACCTCCTCAAGCGCCTTTTCCCGGGCCCGCGCGGCGTGAAGCTCAGCGGCGAGGCGCGAGCGCTCCTCGGCAAAGGCCGACCCCGCCTGATCAAAAAGATCGCTGCTTTCTTCTTCGCGCGATCTCGCCTGCTCGGCCAGTCGGGCTTCAAGACCGGCCAGGGCCTGATCCAGACGACGGATGGCAAGGTCGAGCGGCCCTTCCAGGGGCAGATCCTGCGCCATCTTCGCCTCCGAACGCGACTCTCTTTCGCCTCTATAGCCGACCGGCGGCGGTGAGCGAAGGGTTGCGCCGCTGTCAAGCTGGAGGCAAAGAGCCGCTGCCCTTAGAGCCGGATTCGCTGAGGAAGCCCAAAGCATGCCCCCTGTCCCTCCGGTCGTGATGGCCGACGCCGTCCGCGTCTTGTCCATGGACGCTGTGCACCGCGCCAGGTCCGGCCACCAGGGCATGCCCATGGGCATGGCGGACGTCGCGACCGTCTTATGGTCCAAGGCGCTGAAGTTCGATGCGTCGGCGCCGACCTGGGCCGACCGCGACCGCTTTGTCCTCTCGGCCGGCCATGGCTCGATGCTGCTCTACGCTCTTCTGCATCTCACTGGCTTCAAGGCGGTGACGATGGCGGAGATCGAGGCGTTTCGCCAATGGGGCTCCAAGACCCCGGGTCATCCCGAATATGGTCATACGCCCGGCGTTGAGACCACCACCGGCCCCCTCGGTCAGGGCCTCGCGACCGCCGTCGGCATGGCCATGGCCGAGCGCAGCCTCAACGCCCGTTTCGGCGACGCCCTGGTCGATCACCGCACCTGGGTGATCGCCGGCGACGGATGCTTGATGGAGGGGGTAAGCCACGAGGCGATTTCGCTCGCGGGCCGGCTGAAGCTTTCCAAGCTCTGCGTTCTCTTCGACGACAACGACACCACCATCGATGGGGAGGCGACCATCGCGGAGACGGGCGACCAGAAGGCCAGGTTCAAGGCGGCCGGCTGGGCCGTGAAAGGCGTCGATGGCCACGACCATAACAAGATCGCCGCAGCCCTTCGCTGGGCGATGAAGCAGGATCGTCCGACGATGATCGCCTGCAAGACACTGATCTCCAAGGGCGCGGGGCCAAAGGAAGGCGCCCATGACACCCACGGCTATTCCTTATTCGACGATGAGATCGCCGCTGCGCGAGGAGCCATGGGATGGAGCGCGCCGCCCTTCACCCTCCCCCCAGACGTCGCAGGCGCCTGGCTGAAGGTGGGCCGGCGCGGGGCTCGGCTCAGAAAAGCGTGGGCCTTGCGGGTAAAGGCGTCGGCCGAGGCGGCGGAGTTTGACCGCAGGGTGGTCAAGGGCGAGCTTCCTTCAGGAGCCTGGGACGGCCTTGACGCCCACATCGCCAAGATGGGGTCCGAACAGCCGTCGAACGCCACCCGCGTCCATTCCGGGGCCGCCCTTGAGGCGCTGATCCCGGCGATCCCGGAGATGATTGGAGGCTCTGCCGACCTCACCGGCTCTAACAACACCAAGACTAAGGGGATGAGCGCCTTCGACACCCCGGACTATCGGGGACGGTATGTCCACTATGGCGTGCGGGAGTTCGCTATGGCGGCGGCGATGAACGGGATGGCGCTCCACGGCGGCGTCATTCCCTACTCCGGCACCTTTTTGGCCTTCGCCGACTATTCCCGTCCGGCGATCAGGCTGGGCGCCCTGATGGGCGTGCGGGTCATCCACGTGATGACCCACGATTCGATCGGCCTTGGCGAGGATGGCCCGACCCACCAGCCGATCGAGCAGCTGGCGTCCTTGCGCGCCATGCCGAACCTCAACGTCTTTCGCCCTGCGGACGCTGTGGAGGCGGCCGAATGCTGGCGTCTGGCCCTGGAGGCGAGGACCACGCCCTCGATCATGGCGCTCTCACGCCAGAAAGTTCCGGCGGCCCGAAGGGCGTTTGGCGAGAACCTTTCGGCCAAAGGCGCTTATGAACTTCGGCCCGCAGAAGGCGGCCCGGCGAAAGCCAGCCTCTTCGCGACGGGCACGGAGGTCGCCATCGCCCTTGAGGCGCGGGCGCTTCTGCAGGCCGACGGGATCGCGACCCGCGTCATCTCCGTCCCATGCTTTGAACTCTTTGAGGAGCAGAGCCTCGCCTATCAGAAGGCGACGATCGGCGAGGCGCCCGTTCGGGTGGCGGTCGAGGCCGCCGTGCGCCAGGGGTGGGACCGGTTTATCGGGGAGGATGGCGGCTTTGTCGGCATGCGGGGCTTTGGCGCCTCAGCCCCCTTTGAAGCGCTCTACAAGGCGTTTGACATCACCGCAGACGCCGTGGCGGCGGCGGTGCGCCTAAGGCTATAATTCGTAGCGAATCCCCACCGCGATCAACCGGCTTCCCAAGACCCCTTCCGTCAGCCAAGCTGTTATCTGGCTATGGGGATGGCATGACGATAAACCTCGAGACCATCGAGCATGAGCGCGGCCTCGTCCGCGCCCTCTCGCCCTGGGGACTGGCGGCCGCGGTCGCCAATATGATCATCGGCGGCGGGATTTTCCTGCTGCCCGCGAAAATGGCGGCGGCCGTGGGGCCCGCTGCGCCCTTTTATTATATCGCCTGCGCCATCGCGGTCGGCGCGGTCGGGCTCTGCTTCGCCGAAGCCGGCAGCCGGGTCGCCGTATCAGGCGGGGTTTCCGCCTGCGTGGAAACCGCCTTTGGCCGCTATGTCGGGTATATCACGGCGGTCATGCTGTGGCTGGGGGCCGGCCTCGCGGCGGCGGGCATCGGCGCCGGGGTCGCCGATGCGGTGGCGCGGGTGATCCCGATCTTCGCTCTGCCCCTTTGGCGCGGCGGCTTCATCGTTGTTCTCTACGCCACCTTGGCCGCCATCAACATCGGCGGCGTGAGAGCCGGGGGCGGTCTTGTTCTTGCAACCATGGTCCTAAAGCTTGTGCCGCTCCTTGTGCTCGTGGTGATCGGCGGCCTGCATGTGGATCCGGTTCAGCTCAGCGCCGGCGCGCCCGGCAAGGCCGGTGTCGGCCGGGCCATGTTGCTCGGCGTCTTCGCCTTCATGGGGATGGAGACAGCGCTCGGCGTCTCGGGGGAGGTGCGTAGGCCTGAACGCAACGTGCCCCTGGGGCTGATCGGCGCCCTCGTTGCGGTGACCGTGCTCTACATCCTGATCCAGCTCACCGCCGAAGGGCTGCTGGGCCCGGCCCTTGCGACCTCCAAAACCCCCCTCGCCGACGCCATGGGCAAGGTCTCGCCGACCCTCGCCGGCCTTTTGCTCGTCGGCGGGGCGGTCTCCATGCTGGGCTATCTGACCTCCGATATCCTCTCCGCGCCGCGGATTCTCTTTGGTATGGGGCGGGACGGCTTTCTGCCGGCGATCCTGGCCAAGGTGCACCCTGCGACCCGCACGCCCTATGTCGCCATTATCGTACACGTGGTTCTGGTCTGCATCCTGGCCCTGACCGGGGCCTTCGAGCGGTTGGCCGTGCTCTCGACCCTGGTCGTCGTCGAGGTCTACATCGCCGGCTGCGCCGCGGCGGTTGTTCTTCAGCGGCGAGGCGTCGCCGAG
>Ga0116231_10014883_pt1 | contig 10265 bp, 5 predicted proteins | sample S1TSphgellanicum_2_FD_89695 | JGI IMG/M metagenome (GOLD analysis project Ga0116231, IMG submission 89695) | Host-associated microbial communities from peat moss isolated from Minnesota, USA - S1T2_Fd - Sphagnum magellanicum MG | ecosystem: Host-associated > Plants > Peat moss > Unclassified... | reverse complement strand
GATATAACATATCCTCAGCTTTATTCAACAGGCCCACAATGTTGTAACCTGAACCAGATGAGTTTACCTACATTGCAAGCAACACCAACAAATGAAGAAAGCACTAAGACAGATGGATCTGTACCAGCCTAGTATTTGCAATCCCCCATGAAACTCTCTCTGAAGAGATGCAGAAAATTCTCCCATGTGCCCACAGCCTTCCGCTTTTTTGCCCAAAATACATCAGTACATCAATATCCCAATAACCACAATCCCATTTGAGATCACCTTAAACTACTGCTGGAGCAACAATACAGCTCCTACTTAGCCATAAATTCTAGCTTAATCTTCACTATCAGCTCATGTACTGCCAACTTGCATGGTCTCAGCCCAGCATGAAGACTTCATTGTGTGGTCTGTTGCAAGGAAGCTTTCTGAAAAAAGGGCTCCAGTACCCTAATATTCTTGACTTGTATGTGACAAATTCATGGCAACTTACTGAAGAAAGTTTGAATATCCTGGGATCTCACCTGACCCCAATCAATTCTGCAGTTGAAAATGTGGGAACACAGGACATTACAGAATCACAAATTGAGTGAGGACTCCAGTGATAGTTAGAATAGCCTCACATTTCAATTTTTTATTTTTGTTTAGTGAAAATTCATGACTTCATGGATATTTTTCAACTATATTGCCACCATGTGCCACAAAGTGATTACTTGTAGATGCTTAGCAGTACATTGAGGAGTGGAAGCTTAGAAATTCCTGACTTATCAACTTTGGTAACTTATCAAACATCTCACAAATGGACTTGTAAGTAGGATATTGGCACATACATGGATGTGGAGTGACCCATTCCAATCAGATCCAATTGCAAAGGCAGCGAGTCCCAGTGCTTTAGCTGTTGCTGATCCTGCATTGACACAATCCACACTCTCATTGAACCCTCCAACCAAGCTATTAGAAGATTCTTGCAGCATCTAATGCCAAGTGTTTGTGAAATTCTTCTACTATCACAAATGCAAAAAATATGTTCATGAACAATGCATTCCACTTCCTCTTCTGAATGCCACCTGCATTTAGAAATGTTGGGTTTTGAGTGAAAGTTTTGTCAACCTCCAGAGCTACCTCCGGATGAGGGCTTTGCATCAAGTTCATTGAACGTCTGCATATCTTGAGACATCTGCAAAATAAGAACAGAACACCTTATCCTATCAGCCTGTGCACATGTTCACCGATGTCCATTCAAGACTGCCTAATACTGTTCATGGCAAAAGATATAATCCTGAGCCCTAATTCCTCCTCTTCTTTGAATCTTCCTGCAGACCTGGACCCAACAAATGGTACATCATTATTGTTAATACCTCATGAACCAACTTCAAACATCAAAGCAAGAACTGAATTGCAGTTCAAGGTATGTTACAAATGGAACATTTGTCTTTCTGATTGGAATCGCTCCAAGCTTCTTGAGGAGAGCTACAAGCTTACAATCATCATCCGCCAGAGCATTGTGTTCATTTAACCAAAGCACCACATGTGGTGTGAAATCCAAGCACATCTAATGAATCTGTGTCAAAGAACATTACAGAAGCAAGGTTCACAAGCTTAGATTCCTTCTCATGGCAATCAAATCTCACTGTTAACCCTAATAACAGCCAACAAGAATGGAAAATGTCTAAGAGGACAATAGAAGTGTTTCAGAAGAACCTCAACATGTACATCATTTTTGTTGATTGCCATCAATCAATCAAACCCTAAACCCCATCTGAATCCCGTACAGGTTTGATCTACAACACAAAGCTACATGTTTGGTAGAATATTTCATACCTTCCAATTCTTTTGAGCAAAAATCCAAGGAAAAAAAGTAGTTCCAAATTGATGGTTACCTTTCACAAGAAAAGGAAGGCCAGACAAAGCTCTTGAGATGATGATTTGCTTTTTTTCTGTGAAGGAATTTTGTTCAGCTTCTGGTGCACAAGCTTCCACAATAGCATTGACAAGAGGATTGAGGTTCCAGATGCGACTCATTTAGCGAGCGACGAGCTACAGTTCATGACAAACCCCCCACCCCAGCCCCCCCCCCACACACATTCATTCATTCATTGACGCCGTGGACTTCGTCAATAGAAAGCTTTGCATCTTTCGACTTGAAACCCACAATGTTCCGGTCCTTCCATTGAGGATCAAAATTTCAACGTGAAGAGAACAGTGAGCGCGACCATTCATTTTGTGTATGTTTCCTTCAATGTTTTGCACAGTATGTTGTTATTGTCGTAATTGCCATTTTTCATATTTATCTTCTATCGAGTTCTCTGTCTCCGTCTAGTTTATTTTGATCAGTTCATTACAAGTTTAGAAGATATGTTTGTACACAGCAGTGGATTTCGTACCCTAATGTCAGAGTTCTGTGGTGCAAACATGATGAAAGTAGCACTTCAAGTAGAGCTCAAAATCGACTTCAACTTTTTCGTGGAAAGATGTTTTTCACATGTGCAGCAGAAGCCACCCAACCTGATCAATGTAAATGTCCATCCATCCTCCTCTTGTTGCCCATCTCTTGCTAGAAAATCAAAAGAAGCATAACATCTGAGTTCTATCTTTCTGTCTCTCACATATCACCTTCTTATAGACATCAGACAGTCTTGTAAAACCAACAAATTTCTTCTACTCAAAGTGTTGATGGAATATGCTTGCCTGCTTTCTAGCTGTTAAGAAAGTCCGTTGGTTTGATAAAAAAAGTCAGCAAATTAACAGTCACAAAGTTTATTGTGTAGATTGGTATTTCAAAATATCATGTTGGCCATATTGATGTTGGCATGCAGGATGTGGCCAGAAAGATCATGTCATTTGCACAGATTGGACCACATGCAGTGTGTATAATCTCAGCGAATGGGGCCATCTCTAATGTGACTCTATGCTAGCAGTTAACATTAGGGGGCACAGTCACTTAAGTGTTTCCTTGGCATGTGCTGATGGGCATGTCATAATGTGGTACGCTTGCTCCTGGCAACTTCTCCCATACAGGTAGCTCCAAAATAAGGTAGCCTAGTGTCAACTTTCCTTCTGTTCTAAATTCTGGTTCTTGAAAGTCTAGTCTCCATGCATTAACACCCATTAATGAGCATGAGAAGAATGTCTAAGGGTTTAGAGTGGCTGAAAGAACTACCCCAAAGAAAAAATCTTGGGTTTGAGTCTTTGAAAGAAAAGCTATTTCAAGTTCCTTACTAGAAATATGTGAATGTTGTGAGTAAAAGGTTTCCTGGAGGAGCTTGTAATTGAAACCTAGAGTACAACCAACTGGTTATAATATTGAGGACCTAGCATTTTGCCTTTGCATTGAGGCCTTTGGCTTTCTATTTTGAGTATGTGTGATGGTCAATCATTGTTTTCCAAACTGCTTCTCAGTTCTGTTTTTATGTTTTTTCCCCTTGTTCTTTATTGGTGGGTTTCCTCATTTTCTGGTTGCTGATATGTTTGTCAGAGTGGAAATCCCTGGAACCTTATATGAGGTCACCCCTCAATTTATTCAGTGTGACTTAAATTGTAAATGTGCAGAAGTTTTCAGTATTTATCAAGATATTTGTCTCTTCAAGGCATTCTACTGGTTTCTCCTTTCCTTTGTCATATTCTTCTTGGCTCTGTTGTGGGTCTCTTGTGGATTTTAATGTGTCAGATTCTGCCAAAATTGGAGTATACTCTTATAGGTACCTAAGGCTTTGAAGATGAAAAGAGCTCTTCATAGCTCAATTGGTCAGCTTAATCAGTCTGCTAAAGAGAAAAGGAGTATATGTCAAATTGAACTAGCAGTTTATCAAGGTTGCACTAAGGTCCATTCTCTTAAAGTTTCTATCTTGGTTTTCTCTATCTCTTCCTCTTTACTTGCTTTGGTTTTTCTTTTTCTTTTCTTGTTGTAGTTTGAATGAGGATACTATTGACTTTTTTGTTAGCTTTGTCTCTTGAGTGCTAGTTGATGTTACAATTGACTTGTCTTGTTGGTCCTGGAATCATGACAGAAACTCAGGACCTAGAGGTTTATATAATGGTTTTCCTAACAAATAGGGTGCATTGTTACATATTTATCTACACCCGCCATTAAGGGCTGATTAACTTACTGGGGAGTTATGGCAGCTTGTCGCTACTATTCATGATGAGTGCCATTCAAGCCTCCTTCACTGTCAAAAGGTCTTTACTAAATTGAGAAAGTACATACTAATCTGCTATTTGAAAAGTAGATATTGAGGAGCACATCTACTCAATTTCATCTACCATGAGATAATTAGACATGCTTTTAGTGTCATTGGCAAACCCCCACCTGTTAGACCTGAAGCTTTGTGGATGTCCATATAGATGTTTGGCTACACATGTATGATCCTTCTATGCAAGTAGCAAACTGATTTTTTTGTACATTTGTAAAACAAATCATGTTATATGGATCTAGAATTGGTCCCACATGCCTTTGCAATCAAGGTGAAGTGGATTTCAAGGCATATCAGTGAATTTTATAACAAATCACAAAGCTATTCGATCTTGCAGAAGAAGCCCATGACTTCAGATTCTTTGTATGCATTATCATGCAAATATCTATAAGCAATTAGTGGTGGTGCTACAAGATCAAAGTCTTTAGAGCTTTATGTTACATGCATTCAAAAGCATGATTTTGTTCTAGGTACTTCAAATCATGTTTACTTTCAGTTTTGTTCCAGCTTGGTTTTTGGTGGTCTATTGTATTGTTTCATGGTTTGGGTTTATCGTCTAAAGTTTTTTTTAACTTTAGATTTTGTTCCAAAGACTTTTGGTGATCTATTTGTATTGCTTCACGGTTTGGGTTTATCCTCTAAAGCTCTTGCTATTTGAATTTTCCTTTTCTTCTTTCTCTTTGTTTTTTTCCTTTGATATTTCTTGGGTTTTTCCATGCCTTACCTTTCCTCTACTTATCTTTCTCTGTATGTGTGTACCTCTATTCTACTTGGGGTTTTGTGGTCTTTTTAAATTTCTCCTTTAGGTTCCCTTCAGGTTTTGTTCAACTTGCAAGCATCATGGCTGATTTTTTATATCATAGTTGTTTTCATGACAAAAACTCAATCCATTGGGTAACATTTGACATTAATGTTGACCCCATCCCTTGGAACTGATGAAATCAGAGGGGATGTTATGTTACATGTTGTTGCTAAAAGTTGTCTCCAAATCCCATTGTCTTTTGATGTTGTCATGTGGTCTTGTTCTTTTCTTTATGGTGTTGTGTCCTTTCTTTTTACATGCTTGCTATCATCAGGTGTTATTATATCGTCATATCTGAAATAACCATAACCGTATTACCAGGGTCATTTCTTAGTTTCTTTTCAAGTTGACCTTAAAACATATGTATTGAGAATTTCGCGATACTTATGAAGAAGATATGTTTACATTGTTAGAATTATGTGAAAATTATTTTTGGGAGATTCTCTTTCCGTAGTATTCTAGTTTCTTTTTGAGGTAGCTAATAACATGATTGAATTTCTTTTTTTGCTAATTATTGATGGTCTTGTGATATTATTAAGTTTCACCCATTGCCCTCAACCATTGTAGGAAACTTATGGAGGTGTTATGGTAGTTGGAAAATACCATGCATTATGGTTTTGAAGGATGTTCCTGAACATGGTTGTCATTGGTTTGTCACTTCTATTTTTGCTCATATTTTCTCTTGCCTTGCTTGAGGGTAAGGTTTTTTGATGTGTTGCTGATTTGTTGTTTTTTTAATTTTTGATTTTTTTGTTCCTTCTGTAATTCTTGCTACATACTTGTGGTGTTGTTGTATATACTGCAGCATTGAATGCTATGTCATTGATTCCATCTCCTCTTGCAGGATTTGCACTGCTTCCAAGATTTGCAAAGAGTACACCCCCAGTGGTTGTTGTGCCTCCAACACCAAAATTTGCCCCACTAGTTGTGCCACATCTTGAGCTTCTCCCCTACTAACTTCCCTGCTACTGCCATGGCTGCCACCTCCACCTCGTAACCCCTTCCTCCAAATCTAGGCCAGTTGTTCTAGCCCCAACAGCTAGTTCATGAGCAACCTCACCCCATACAGCTACATGATCCTCTCCTATAAATCCACTGGGGTCACTACTATGTTTGCCCACCAATCCTACTAAGATCCCATTATAATCTTAGTTGGTTTCCCCTCTAGATAGTCCCCTTCAGTTTCCACTACTGTCTCTTAGCACATCTCTTGTATTATCTCCCCAAAGCCCACCAGTAAGTAGGGTTGGAACAACAAGACCACGATTGCTTGTAGGAGCTAGTCTCATGCTGCTAGTTCATTTTTCAATTATGTTCATTTTTTCCATAACACTTGACCATACATAATTAGTAATGTTTTCTCTAGACTTGTGTAGTTAGATTTTCAAGGGGTTTGGATTGTAACCTTTAAACTGACTAGCTTAATTGTACTTGATAAATCTGAAGGCTCTATCTACTTGACAGTGTAGCTAAAAGCCAGATTTCCATTTGAATGGGTTGTGGAGATTTGTGTTGTGATGACAAATCTTCATGTTGAACTTCCAAGTACCACGGGTCAGTAAAAAACATAAGTCATTTCATTGGATGCAGATCTATGCAGGAATTTGTTAGTAGTATTCTAGTTTCCATTTGTGATCCAAAATGTCAACAAGCTCTTGATGCTGTTGAACTATGAGGTTTTAATGGAGTAGGAATAGTTATAGTAAGAGATTGTCTAATTTCAAATTTGTTTAAAAAACAGAGCCTTGTACAAGAAAACCAATGATCATGGTTGAACAACAAGATGTGATTATGAAATCTGTGGAGCTAAAAAATTTCCAAACAGAGGTGCACTTGCAATGCATCAGAAGTCACCCCAATGCACCCCAATGCGGATTGGCTTCAATGCCCAGGGTCCAACCTCATAGGTCACATGTTAAGAATGCTAGCACTTCTCAAGGGATGCCTAAACACTTTGTTGAAGTGTGTGATGGTTAAGAGTATGAAGGGACCACATGGATGATAAGTTCATGTTGGTAGACATAAAGAGAGAAAAGCAAAAACAGCCTCTAACTGAATATGATTTTGATTTGCGTCTTGTGCATCTCATATGAAATTGTCCAACAAGATGGGACTTTCTAAAATTGATGTCAATGCCTTATTGTCCACATTGTTCCATGAATCTTTCAATCTGGAGAAGGTGAGTTTGTGGAGTTGGTGAGATGTGGAGAAGTATGAAGCCAAAGTCTACAACCAAGAGGAAGTATGTTTTTTTCTTATTACGTTTTTTCAAAGTTTTATAACATGGATGTAAATTCTCTTGGCATATGCAATGGGGGTGCAATGGTACATATAATAGGTACATGATTTTCTATGGTCGATTGGTGCTTAGAATCATAAGTCAAGTTTATGGTGAGAAAGAATTCTAGTTTAAAAGTTGAGTTTTTATAATGAGGCTATTTGCATTTGCATTCTTCTAGTTAGCATGAGAGATTGGGTTTAGTATCTATTGGGCTAGTTTTTCTATCCGCATGAGAGCTTGTCTATAGAAGGGTCTTTGGAATCTAATTTACATATTTCCTATTTTTAGATGTTATAAGTGGCACTTGAGTAAAATTTCACATGAAGTTATTTCACATTGAGATTTATTTTTTTAGGGTTGGACAAAACATGTATTGGCTACAAAGGGTCTTGATGAAAAGGAGTTAGGCTTGCACTACAAAACCCCTATTCGTGCATTGGCATAATTGTTTTCCTCGCCATCTAATCAAGAAGGCTTCAAAGGGTCCTCCTACACCACACAAGAGACAGGGGAATGGTCGAATGCTATGTAGGATCATCTTAATTGTTCTAGTAGTGTTATTGTAGGCCTAATATTGTATAAAGACCAAACCTCTTTATCAAATGCTAATAAAGTGTTTGGTTATTCTCTCACAATGAGTCTTGCTAACATATCTTGTGAGCAATGTCCAATTGCATCTGGTCGTCAATTGATTATTGTTGTACCTATGGTTACAAGTTCAAATAAAGTCAAAAGTCAAGGAACCCCATTTTTCAAAAATCTTTGTTAAAGAAATTATTTTAATGTGTTTGAACTTGTATGTAACTATTTTTTACTTGAAATTATTGAAACAAGGACAAGATTATCACACATGAAATTTGGAAGCCTTCCAAGAATGCTTATCAACCATTTTGCACCCACTAAAAGAATACAGCTTCAGGTTTGTTATTGTCATTTTTCAACATCACAAGAGGAATTTGAATAGTTGTTTTTGCTTGTGAAACATCTTGATCAATTGTTTGATTGATAACTTTTTAGGGGGTTCAGATTAGTCGATCCTTTTGGTACCTCGCAATGGGTGTTTCTTTTGTTTTATGCATACATTTGTGAACATCCAAAAGGTTGCAAGGTGAGTTTGCATTTTGTGAATTTTCTTAAATGGTTACTATTCAATTAAAACTAATGATATTATGTTAGTGGGGATTATGATATTATGTATTTTTGGTTTCAATTTTATAGGTCACATGCACATGTGACATTAACCAATGCCAACATCCATGTAGCATTTGCATATGTGGAAAAGATGAATTATCATTGGTGAGCACTACTCATGCCACGTGAAATGAAGAATCAATGCAAAACATATTTGCAATGATGAAGGCAAAAGGGTCTTCAAATAAAGAAGTTGAAATAATATCAAAGTGGTGGTCATGAATGCATCAAGTTCAAGCAAGAGCCCTTGTTTACTTGCCTTGGTTCTTTTCATAATGAGACTTACATTACATGACCACTTGCATTGCCAATTACCATGACTAAATTAGAAACATGTTTGGTTGTTTCCACAATGTGCCCTTTGGGGCTTCAATGGAGGTGACACTCTGTGGGGAACCCATATTATGCCATCCATGTTGATGTCTTGCATCAATCTGACACTAGGATCTTCAAGTTTCTTGTACAATGTTTGTGGGAGTTGAATAGTCAAGGTAATGTTCTTCAAGCAAGAGCATTATAGGAAATGGAAAAACGCCTTTTAATCATTAAATAGGTTGTTTGGTTTGTTGCATATTGTATTCTAGGGACTATTAAGGGCGAATATTTTACATCTAATGTAAATTTTGCTACTTTTGAACATAAAACAATGATGCAGGTACATGTATTTGAATTTTACTTCAATGTTTGTTTGTAACATGTTTTGAGATAATGTTTGACCTTGAACTTTAAATGATCACAACTTGTAGAAACAAAATATTTAGCTTTCAATTTTTTTTTGGTGGGATGTCCTCAAATTATAGGTTATTGTCTTTTGTACGATTGGAGTCTTCTTTGAATTTACAATTTGGAACATTGTCATGTTTCTAAAGTGGTACAAAATCGCAATACGAAATCCAACCCACATTGTTAACTTTCTTTAAATTATGGATGATTCAATGATTCGGTAAAAAGACCAACCTATCCATTTCACTATGAGAAATTGTGGTCGTTGAAATCGCATTACCTTGCAACTGAAACTCAAAAAACAATTCATATATAATTGTTATGTAATTATCCTTTGGGTATTATAATTATTGTGCAATTAGCCCTTTAAATATACAATGTATTAATAAAAAAAGTTACCACGTCAAAAAATCAATTAATTGTATTATAGTTATAAGTGAGTTGAAAATGGGTATTCTATATGATAATTTATACACATTGTACATACATATGTTGTCAACCATGTTTGGTTTTTCAAGAGGTACATTATAATTGCATGTGACAATTATTTTAGAACTATTGTAAATGTGTCATTAAAACAACAACTATGTTGCAATTATTGTACAATGTACATACATGTGACATGCCACGTGTCCACATCTCCACCACCTATTATGGAATACATTTGTAACTAATTTTCAATTATGATTCTCATTGATATAATTAGTATGGCCATTAATGTGCCACTACTAAAGTACTACTATTCAACTATGTTATGACTATAATATAATTATTTATAACTTCATAAAAATACATATTCATCAGTTATTTATAGTTTCATCATATGTGTTTCATTTTGAGTGATTTAAAATGTTATGGGAATGTTACCTCAACTTCTAAAAATCATTTTTGAAGTACAAAGGAAAATGAATAATGAAAAAATAACAAGAAGATAAATAAGCTTTCCAACTTACAAAACATGTTTTTTTTTTTTTTTTTTGGACCCCCCCTACTTTCAAACCTCATAATTTTTTTTTTTTTTTTTTATTTTAAAAAATTTAAAATTTTATAAAAATTCCACCTAAAGTTTTTAAACTCATTTTTTAATTTTAAT
>Ga0116231_10014882_pt1 | contig 10265 bp, 12 predicted proteins | sample S1TSphgellanicum_2_FD_89695 | JGI IMG/M metagenome (GOLD analysis project Ga0116231, IMG submission 89695) | Host-associated microbial communities from peat moss isolated from Minnesota, USA - S1T2_Fd - Sphagnum magellanicum MG | ecosystem: Host-associated > Plants > Peat moss > Unclassified... | reverse complement strand
GTCTGCACGTGCACCATCAATGGGCGTGCACATGCAGCCTGCGTAACGCCCGCAACACACGGCATGGTCGTCGAAAACGCGACGGCGGCGCTGAACGCTGATCGCCGGGTCTTGATCGAGATGCTGTTCGTCGAAGGTGACCACACCTGTGCCTACTGCGTCGCCAGCGGCGATTGCGAACTGCAGGCCCTGGGGTATCGGCTCGGCATGACCGCCCCGACCCAGCCTTATCTGTGGCCGCGCCAGCAGATCGATGCCACTCACCCCGACGTCTATCTCGATCGCAGCCGCTGCATTCTGTGCTCGCGCTGCATTCAGGCATCGATGCAAGAGGACGGTAAATCCGTGTTCGCATTCGAAGGCCGAGGCATCGTCATGCGCCTGAACGTCGACGCGAAGGGGGGTCTCGGCGCCACCACCATGGCTGCGGTCGACAAGGCCGCGAGGGTCTGCCCGGTCGCCTGCATCGTCATCAAACGCGATAGCTACACCGTTCCCAACGGGCGCCGTCGCTTCGACATCGCCCCGATCGGCAGCGACATCGAAGCCAAGCGCGCGAAGACACCCCCATGAAAAAACCCCGGCTCGCCACCTGCTCGTTGACCGGCTGCTTCGGCTGCCACATGTCGCTACTCGACATCGACGAGCGGTTGCTGGAGCTGATGGAGGTCGCCGAACTCGACCGCTCGCCACTCGATGACAAGAAGGCGTTCGACCGCCCGGTCGACGTTGGCTTCATCGAGGGCGGATGTTCGAACGAGTCGAACGTCTATGAGCTGCGCGAATTCCGCGAACACTGTCGTATTTTGGTGGCCGTGGGGGCGTGCGCCATCAACGGTGGGGTTCCAGCCATGCGCAATGCGTTTTCGCTGCGCGAATGCCTCGAACGCGTCTTTCTCAGCGGCCGAACCGTCGAGGGTGGCGGGATGATTCCGAATGATCCGGATCTGCCATTGCTGCTGGACCGCGTCTACCCAGCGCACGAGGTGGTCAGGATCGACTATTTCCTGCCCGGCTGTCCGCCGTCGGGAGACGCGATCTGGTCGGGTCTCAAGGCTCTGCTCGCCGGCAAGGCGCCCGACTTGCCTTACCAACTATTGAAGTACGAATGAACGCACCCCGCAAGATCGTGATCGATCCGGTCACCCGAGTCGAAGGCCACGGCAAAGTGACCATTCAGCTGAACGCCGACGGCAAGGTGGAACAGGCGCGCTTTCACATCGTCGAATTTCGCGGCTTCGAGCAATTCATCCGTGGGCGCATGTACTGGGAGGTCCCGGTCATCGTACAGCGGCTGTGCGGTATATGTCCGGTGAGCCATCACCTCTGCGCGGGCAAGGCGATCGACATGCTGGTCGGGGTGGACCAGCTGACGCCCACCGCGGAGAAGATGCGCCGATTGATGCACTACGGTCAGATCCTGCAGTCGAACGCCGTGAATTTCTTCCATCTCGCCTCACCCGATCTGCTGCTCGGCATCGATTCGCCTGCCGGCAAACGCAACATCTTGGGCGTGATCGAGCGTTTTCCCGAAGTGGGCAAGTGGGCGATCCTGATACGCAAGTTTGGCCAGCAGGTGATCGCCGCGACCGGAGGAAGGCGTATCCACCCGCGGCTGTGTGTGCCGGGCGGCGTCAATCAGAATCTCGGCGTGCTGCATCGCGATGCACTCCGACAGGACATCGATCAGATCATCCGCTGGTGCGGCGAGGCACTGCAGATGCACATTGCGTTGGTGCATTCGCAGTCCGATTTGTACCAGACATTCCCGAACATTCGATCGAATTACATGAGCCTCGTCGGTCCCCACGGTGAGCTTGATCTGTATGACGGCACGCTACGCGCGATCGACGCGGATGCCAAGCCGATCTTCGAAGGTGTACGGGCCGAGGATTATCATCATTATTTGACCGAGGAAGTTCGCTCCTGGAGCTACGCCAAATTCCCTCACATCCGCACGCTCGGCCGCGAGCGTGGTTGGTACCGAGTTGGCCCGCTGGCTCAAATGAATTGTTGCACGATCATAGGCACCCCGCTGGCGGAGGCGGCGCGCCGGGAATTCATGGCCTTGGGCGCAGGCGGGCTGGTACACGCGACGCTCGCTTATCACTGGGCACGACTCATCGCCATGATCCACTGCGGCGAGACCATTCGCGAACTGCTGTTCGATGACGATCTACAGGGCACTGATTGGGTCAGGAAGGGCGAGCGGCGGGCGGCCGGTGTGGCGATCGTCGAAGCGCCACGCGGCACACTGATTCATCATTATACGGCGGATGCCGACGACAAGGTCACCAGCGCGAATCTCATCGTGTCCACCACCAACAACAACGAGGCGATCAATCGTTCCGTTGCCCAGGTCGCCGCGACCTATCTGACCGGGAGCGACATCACCGACGGTATGCTGAACCACATCGAGGTCGCGATTCGCGCCTATGATCCGTGTCTTTCGTGCGCGACGCATGCGCTGGGTGACATGCCGCTGATCGTCACGATGGAAAACGCCCAGGGCGAGATCATCGCCACCCGGATCAAGGAATGAATCGTCACGAGTCGTGCAGCCCCGCGGCGCACGGCCAAGGTCGCGTCTTGGTCATCGGTTACGGGAATCCAGGACGTCAGGATGATGGGCTCGGTCCCGCCGTGGCCGCGGCAATGGGCATGCTCGGCTGGTCCCACCTGACGGCATTTGACGCCTATCAGCTCAACATCGAGGACGCCATCGATGTCGCCGATCACGACGTCGTCTGGTTCGTCGATGCGGCCAAGGTCGGGCCATCACCCTATGCAGTGACCGATCTGGCGCCGGCATTCGAGACCGACTTCACCAGTCACCTGGTACGCCCCGAGGTGCTGCTCGCGCTCGCCCAACACTATTACGGAAAGACCCCACGCGCATTCCTGCTCGGCATCCGGGGTTATGCGTTCGAGTTCGTCGAGGAACTCACGGCGGCCGCGGCCGAGAACATGCGCCTCGCCGTGTCGATGCTGACCGACCTGATGCTCGAGCCGCCCGGGAGGGTTCAGCGATGAATATCGGTCTGCGAGAGCGTCGCCGAACCATTCTGCTCGTCGATGGGGATCCACATGGACGCGCCATTCTACGCAAAGCCCTGGAGGCGGCCGATTTCTCCGTCGGCGAAGCGGCGAACGACGTCGAAGGCGAGCGCACCGCGCGGCGGATCCGACCGGATGCGATTCTCTGCGAGCTCGTCGCCGACACGGCCGCCGATGGACGGCTACTGGCTGAGCGGCTCAAGGCAGGCGGCAGCAAGGCACCCTGCTATATCGTCAGCAGCGCCGCCGATGCGCTGATGGGCTCGGTCAGCCTGTACAGTTTGGGCATCACCGGCGTTTTCATGAAACCAGTCGATGCGGGGCTCGTGATTCAGACGCTGCGCGCGCGACTCAACCTCGACATTCCGGCCGGTACCGAAGAGGGCAGGCATGCATGAAATGTCGCTCCTCGAGGGCATCATCGATCTGGTCGAAGAGGAACATCGCAAACAGTCCTTCGACCGCGTGCGCATGATCCGGATCAAGGTGGGCGACCTGGCGACGGCCGTGCCTGACGCGCTGCGCTTCTGTTTCGACATCATTGCGCGCGGCACCATCGCCGAAGGCGCCCGGCTGGAAATCGACAACGTCGCGGGTGCCGCCTGGTGCGATGCCTGCCGCCACAGCGTCGCGCTAATCGAACGCTTTGAACCCTGTCCGGAGTGCGGCGGTGCGCACCTTCGGCTGACGGCCGGCGATGAATTGCAACTGACCGAAATCGAGGTGGAATGATGTGTACGGTATGCGGATGCGGCACGGGTCATCATGGCCACGCTCATGGCAGCGGCACGATCAATTTTGGCGGCGGGCTCGCCGCAACGCACGTTGCCGGATGGAGCCAGGAGCGCACGATCCGCATCGAGCGCGGCATTCTTGCCAAGAATGACGCGCTGGCCGCGACCAACCGTAACCGGCTGCGAGCCGCGGGGGTCCTTGCCTTGAATTTGATGTCGAGCCCCGGTTCGGGCAAGACTTCCCTGCTGGTGCGGACCATATTGGATTTGACCGGACGCCGGCCGATCGCCGTGATCGAAGGGGATCAGCAAACCTCGCGCGACGCCGAGCTCATTCGTTGCGCCGGCGCCCCGGCCGTTCAATTGAACACGGGTAACGGCTGTCACCTCGATGCACACATGGTGAGCCACGCACTCGAGGAGCTGCCGCTGCTGCCCAACAGTCTGCTGTTCATCGAAAATGTCGGCAATCTGGTTTGCCCCGCGGCGTTCGATCTCGGCGAAGCGCACAAAGTGGTCGTGCTCTCGGTGACCGAAGGGGAGGACAAACCCTTGAAGTATCCCAACATGTTTGCGGCGGCGGATCTGCTGTTGCTCAACAAGACCGATCTGCTGCCGCACCTGGAGTTCGACATGGACGCTTGCCTCGCAGCGGCGCAACGCGTCAACCCGACCATCGAAATTCTGCCGGTATCGGCACGAACCGGCGCAGGCCTCGAGGCATTCTATCGCTGGATCGATGCAGCGGCGTCGACACCGGATCACGAGGTTACGCCGCATCCGCGATTTGTAGCGCCGGGCTGATCTACTTCATGGGCCGCTTCGCGGTGTCATGTGTCTCTTTATGATTTCATGTGTCGCTTCGTGATTTCATATGTCGCTTTGCGATCGCTTCGACTTCGGGGTCCGACAACGCGGAGAGATCGGCGTTTTCGGTTGCAATGACATGCCTCGAAACCTCTGATTTGTGCTTCCTCAAGTACTCAACCAATGCATCGACGGCACTGCTCTTGCCGGTTGCATGGCCGATCAGCACGATCTCGTGCGCGGCAACCAATTCGCTGGCCACCTCTTCGTAAAACGAGTTATCTTCGGGTACGCGGTCACCCCGATAGTGCGCCTCGCGACGATGGACCAGATGATGATGATAGTGATGCGGGTCGTATGGCTCGATGGTCACCTCATCTTGCGCCCCGCTCTCGGGTAGATCGCGAAAAATATGCGCGGCGTGATGATCGATGACGACGACCATACGCGACGGCGGACCCGCTGCGCCAGCCGGTGAGTTGGCGGCACTCAACTTGAGGAATCGCCGGAGTCTCGACACTTCCTCGATTCCCAGCTCTGCGTCATGAGGTCGCTTGAAGAGCTCACGGTGCGTCCCGACGACGAACGCAAATTCATCTCCGCTGCCATGGGGCAAGACCTGACCCAAGTGTCCGACGAGCTCGAGGGCATCGTTCCAAGGCAGACTTCGCGGCAGCTTTCCATGAAGCAAGTTTTGTCGGAGCACCGCCAGCCTATGATGGAGATGCTCGCTCACGGGCGCAAGCCGCCCATGTTGATATCACCGGACCGATTGATGTTTGCCAAATGCTCGTCCTCTGGAGGAAACAGCCGGAGACTGTGACGCGAATGGGACGTTGCGTCTGTGCGGTGACGAACTGACAGGTCTTCGCATCGGCGCGTAGCCTACCCTGCCACGCCGACACGCCACAGGGTCACCCCGGATGAATCTCTTCACTTTCGAACAAACCAGGGCCGTCTATTGGGCGGACTTCGTATTCTACGCGGCCATTATCGTTATTTTGGCGAGCGTGCTGGCGGCCGTTGTGCCGAATCCACAGTGGGCAACAGTGGTCCTCCTGGTCGCGATGGGACTCATTTTTTGGAGCGCGCTCGAGTACACTGTGCATCGCTTCGTCCTGCATGGCGTGCAGCCGTTTCAGCGATGGCATGCTGCGCATCACGCGCGCCCGGCGGCGTTGATCTGCTCGCCGACCATTCTCACTGCGTCGATCATCGGCGCATGTCTGTTCATGCCCGCCTGGGCAATCGCGGGCCTCGAGTCCGCATGCGCCTTGACGATCGGCCTGCTGTGCGGCTATCTCGCCTATGCGCTGACCCACCATGCCATACATCATTGGCGTGGCGACAGCAGGTGGTTACGTCGGCGCCAACGTCGGCATTTCCTACATCACCACCAACGCTGCGCATGCTGCTACGGGGTAACCAGCGGATTTTGGGATCGTGTCTGCGGCACGCGGCGCAATCGCGTGGTGTTGGCGCAGTCGCCCCGCGATCTCTCTTAAGGCGTCAAGACGGCTGCCCCCTCAAAGCGCCCGGCCCGCAGGTCCGCGAGTGCCTCATTGGCCTGCCTCAGCGGGTATTGTTTCGTGGTGACTTTGATGCCGATTTGCGGCGCCAGCTTCAAGAACTCGAGGCCGTCCTCGCGCGTCAGATTCGCGACCGACAGCAATTCGCGCTCTTCCCACAAACGGCTATAAGGAAAGTTCGGAATATCGCTCATGTGGATGCCGGCGCAAACCACCCTACCGCCTTTGCGTACGGCCCTGAGCGCCAGCGGCACCAGTGCACCGACCGGCGCGAAGATGATCGCGGCATCGAGCGATTCCGGCGGCGAATCGTCGGACCCGCCGGCCCACACCGCGCCGAGGCTCTTGGCGAAGGCTTGGGTGGGAGCGTCGCCGGAGCGCGTGAATGCATACACCGATCGGCCCTGCCAATGGGCCACCTGGGCAAGAATATGCGCGGCGGCGCCGAATCCGTAGAAGCCAATCTTCTTAGCCGCGCCCGCGATCACGAGCGAGCGCCAACCGATCAGCCCTGCGCACAGTAAGGGCGCAATCGAGATGTCGCTACCCGCCTCGCCCACGGGAAACGCAAATCGGGAGTCGGCAATGGCCGCGGTCGCATAGCCGCCGTCCCGCGTAAAACCCGTGAATAGCGGTTGGTCGCACAGATTCTCGCGATGCATGAGGCAATACGGGCAGGTGCCATCGGTGTGGCCCAGCCAGGGGATGCCGACCCGTTCGCCGATGGCCATGTCCTTGACGGCGCTGCCGATGGCGTCCACCCGGCCGACGATCTCGTGCCCGGGAATGATCGGTAATGTCGGATTCGGCAGCTCGCCATCGACGACGTGCAGATCGGTGCGGCAGACGCCGCAGGCCAGCACGCGTACCCGTATTTCGGTGGGACCCGGCAGGCGATCGGGCAGCTCGGTCCATTCGAGCGGCGTCTTGAGTTTGTTCAGCACCATCGCATGCATTGGCTCAAGCTCCGAAAAGGCGACGTAACACGACCGGAATCAGATCTGGTAAGTCCTCTGCGAGCAGGCCAGGGCCATATTCTGCCGCCGCGGCGCCATGTAGCCAAACCGCCGCGGCTGCGGCCGCAAAGGGCTCCATGCCTTGGGTCAGCAGTCCCAACACGATACCGCTCAACACATCGCCCGATCCCGCGGTGGCGAGCGTCGGCGGCGCATTCGCATTGATGATGGCCCGGCCGTCGGGAGCGGCGATCACCGTGTCGCTACCCTTGAGGACGATGACGGCACCGCTGCGCGCGGCGGCGCGGCGGGTGCGCGTGAGCTTGTCGCCGGTCGGATCGAAGAGTCGCTTGAACTCCCCCTCATGTGGCGTCATGACGCACGGTCCGGCGATCGCGTTCATCAGCGTGGATTGGTCATCTTGGAACGAGGTGATGGCATCGGCATCGATGAGCATCGCGCGCTGCGTGGCCAGGATTGCGAGCGTGCGCACGCGCGTCGCTTCACCGACGCCCGCGCCCGGCCCGATCAAGAACGCGGTGATCCGGGGATCGTGCAACAAATCGTCGAAATCCCCGGGCACCGCGAGCGGCTCGACCATGATACTGGTCAAAGCCGCGGCATAGATCGGCAGGGCGATCGCAGGCACGGCGATGGTTGTCAAGCCCGCGCCCACACGAGCGGCGGCACGGGCGGCCATCCGGGCTGCGCCCGTCATGGGGTAGCCGCCTGAAATCAACGCGTGCCCGCGAGTGTACTTGTTGCCGCCTTGGTGCACTCGCGGCAACGCATCGAGCCACAGCCGCGGATCGTTCTCGAACGTACGCGGCACGATGCGGTCGAGCACGTCGACGGGCGTGCCGATGTCGCTGACGACGAGCTCACCGCACAATTCACGGCCCGGTAACAACAGATGCCCCGGCTTCTTGCGAAAACACGTCACCGTGAGGACGGCGCCGACGGCGCCGAGGTTCCCGCCGGTGTCGCCGTGGACGCCGCTCGGAATATCCACGGCGACGATGGGGATGCGTTGCGCGGCTGCCGCCGCCAAGGTTGCCTTGGCCGCACCCTCGAGTGGGCGGCTCAAACCGGCGCCGAAAATACCATCAATGACGAGTTCCGCGCTATCAATGGCGCGAGGCGTGAGTGGCTCGATCTCACCGCGCCATTTCTCGGCGTGATGCCGGGCGGCGTCTTGCAAATGGTCGCGGGAGCCGAGCAAGGCGACCCGCACGTTCCATCCGGCCTCTTCGAGATGTCGCGCGACGACAAAACCATCGCCGCCGTTATTGCCGGGTCCGCACAGAACCGTGACGCGCCGGGCCGCCCAGCGGCGAATGATCTCCTGTGCCACCCCGAGACCGGCGTTCTCCATGAGGGAGTAGACCGACGTGCCGGAGGCCACCGTGAGTCGATCCGCCTCCGCCATTTCGCGAGCATCGAGCAGAGCAGTCGCAAAGTTCATCGTGGTCATCGCCGGCGAGGGCGCGCCTAGGCGACTTGGCGAATGGCCGGTTCAGGCTGGCTCGCTAGCGCCAACGCCAGCGTGGCCGCGCCGGGATTCAAGCTGTCCACCATCGAACTCGGCAGCAATATGGTGGCACCGCGTTCCTTCGTCGTTTCATAGATGATGTTCATGGCGCGCAGTTGCAATGCCCAAGGATGGCCCGCGTAGATGGCCGCTGCCTCGACGAACTTGCCGGCAATCGCCGCTTCGGCCGATCCTAAGATGACGCGCGCCTGCTTTTCCCGTTCCGCTTGTGCCTGACGGGACATGGCGTCTTGGAGGGCGACCGGTATGGCCACGTCGCGGATCTCGACCGAACTGACGGAAATGCCCCATGCGGCCGTCTTCTCGCCAATCTCTACCTTCAGCTGTTCATCCGCTTCTTTGCGGTCCGATAACAGCGCGGCCAGCATGGAGGAGCCGATCATTTCGCGAAGTGAAGTCTGTGCGACCCGGTCGATTGCTTCGCGGTAGTTGGTGATGGCCAGGGCCGCCTTCTCGGCATCGTGCACATGCCAGAAAATGATCGCATCGACATTGACCGGAACCGTGTCTTTGGTCAACGCCTGCTCCGCGTTGAAACCGGTGGTTTGGATGCGACTATCGATGATGGCCACGACACGGTCGATGAGCGGAATGATGGCGAACAGTCCCGCTCCCCTGACGCTCTGCAGCTTGCCCATCCGCAGGATCACGAATCTCTGCCAGACGTTGGCCATCTTGAGAGACAGGCCAATCAGCACCGCCGCAGCGATTCCGACGAATGGAATATACAAATTGCCCCAGATGAACGCCAACGCGGCGCCCACGAGGCAAGCAAATACCAAGAATGCCGTGATCGGGTTCATATTCATTTCTCTGTTCGAAGCCATGACCTTTCCTGTGAGTACGGTTGCGACGACACATCAGTCGTAGTAAGACATTACGGGATGGTGCACGGCATGTCGGTGCGCTGGCGTACCCAGAGGCACGCCTGATCGCGGTTGACCGCCATTGGAATTGTTCTCTCGTAAGCGCGGTGGCGTACAGAAATCCCCTCGATGAGAGCCCATGTTGCATATGCCCGACAACATCACGAGGAAAGCCCATGGATACGGATGCACAGTGGAATCTCGATCTGCTCGACGCGCCGAGTTTCGAAGTGCGATTCAGCGCGGCGCAAGGGGTGCCCCCGAGCGTCAAGGAGAGTGATTTCATCAAGCCCACATTCCAGGAGAGCCAGCGCGCCGTCGCGAACATCCGCGCTTGGCGCAGCTATCTGCCCGAAGCATGCGTGTCGCGTATGATCGATGACGGTTGGCAGTGGTCGACCTAGGCCGCGGCGGCGGGTGCGCCCAAGCCGCGGACCGCTTCGGTCATGGACGTGCACACGGCCGCGGCATCTCCGTACACCATGAAGGTGTTATCGGCATAAAACAGCGGATTCACGATGCCCGCATAGCCCTTGCCGTCGCCGCGCTTGACGACATAGCACTTCTTGGCCTGATCGGCATTCAAGATCGGCATCCCGTAGATCGGTGAAGTCTTGTCGGTTCGGGCTTCCGGATTGACGACGTCATTGGCGCCAATGACCAGTGCGACGTCTGCGTCTTTGAATTCCTCGTTGACGTCGGCCAGCTGCACGATCAGGTCATAGGGCACGCCGGCTTCCGCAAGCAGCACATCCATTTGCCCG
>Ga0116231_10014881_pt1 | contig 10265 bp, 5 predicted proteins | sample S1TSphgellanicum_2_FD_89695 | JGI IMG/M metagenome (GOLD analysis project Ga0116231, IMG submission 89695) | Host-associated microbial communities from peat moss isolated from Minnesota, USA - S1T2_Fd - Sphagnum magellanicum MG | ecosystem: Host-associated > Plants > Peat moss > Unclassified... | reverse complement strand
TCAAGCCACAGTTTAGGGTTTTGGGTTTATCATTTATACAAGGAGTCATCTTGCTTGGCCATAACTATGTTTGTTTTTTTTTTTTTTTTTTCTTTTTTTTTATTTTTCTTTTTTTTTTTGTTTGTTTTTGTGTTTTTGTTTTTTTTTTTTTTTTTTTTGTTGGGGGGGGGGGGGGGGGGGGCTTGGGACTCAGATTTTGTTGAAGTGTAAGTACTGAATATGGTATCCAGGATTAAAGCATATAAGGGGCCAGTAATAGTGATGGCCATCGGCACCTCCGTGTCGTCGCCGATGCATGAGCAGAGCTCGTACCCGGATTACTACTTTGAGGCTACGTACAAATTGGCCGGAGGGGTACTCCTCCAACAACTCCTTAGTGACCACCATGCATGTGGCATTTCTCAATGTGCATCTTTTGACCTGCAATTCAATTCCACGGTCAGCTATACTGCAAGTCAGTGCTCCAGCGACTTTTGTCACTGAGCAGCTTAGAATTGCGTGTACACAAATTATTCTTGCAGATTCAACAGCCTTAAGTCCCTGGAAACTCAAGATTTTGCAAAATTATGACTAGAATTGCCTCAAAAACTTAGAAAGAAAAATTGACTTCTCTGACGACTATATTGTAAGGCATTTACAACTTGGATCAAATTGTGAGAACAAAATACTCTGCAGATTCTAGCTATTCCAGTGAGGTGTAGGGATTATAAGGGTGCACACACTACGTCTCACAGATTCTGTTGAACTTGGCTTTGAACGCCTCCTACATGGACCACTCTCTCAGCGACCGTCACAAAGTTGTGATGGAATGCGTGCCCAAAATGGCCAAGGAGGCGGCAGAGGAGGCCATGGACAGGAATGTGGTGGTCCCAAGTAAGACATTACCCCACATCGTCTTTGCCACAGGTATGGAATCAGTCGAGGAATATGGGATCAGCGACGACAGGAGAGGGCAAGCAATGGCGGTTGTTGGTGCCAGGGGATAGGACCAGGCCTCACAATGGAAGCGCTGGTGTTGCTCAGGGCGTAGCTTTCATTAGTTAAAAGCCTTACTTTCATGTCAAGAATTCCATGATCTTATCCCTGGAACTCTTTTATAACAAACTGGACTTGAACCCTAAATCTCACGAAGTTCTGCAGGTGAGCACCCTGGGCAAAAAAGTTATTACTGCGACTAGATTGATAGGATCCAGACAACAACAGCTAATGCTGGAATTGTCCTGGCTGCGAAGACCTACAAGCTGCGTCACATTTTAGCGGCAGCTGGTGACCAAATGAATATTTGGCAATGTCTAGCAGCATCACTGAAGTCTTCAATATTCGAGCCCTGAGAGTTGTTTTCTTCAGCAGATTTGCTCCCAGCAGCACATTGAATACTTGCAGTCTAATTGCTTCCAATGTCCAATTCAAGTATATTTGTTGGAATGAAAAATTCTGGAGCATTGATCTTTCTATTTACCCATACATGTGTGTCTCCAAAATCTACTTGAGCATCAAGCAATTTATTCATCCCTTAGAATGATTCACCAGCAAAATCATATTTCTTCATTTCATTTACTTAGCAAACAACAAACAAAATGCCACAATTTTCTAGAACATCTAAGAATTAGCTAATTGTACATCGTGTATATAACTTGCACATTCAATAACTTGATAATTGCATTGTTATGTATGTGGTGAGGTCTACAGACAGATCTCTAACTGGGCTGTGGGGTCACATACAGTGATTGACACTATGCAAGGTAATCTGAAATTTAGCTGAAATGTTCTCTAGCATGATGCAGCTCACAAATGCCAATACACATCAGATCATATGATAGGGGCCCCATGAAATTGTATTCAACACAAGATAGAGGCAGCCTGCCAGGTGGGACCTCAAAATTGATGCCAAGGGATTTAGTAGCCGTTATTATCTAGCATTTTCAATACCACATGACAAACCACACACAAGATCATGTACAATCTTTGGAAACAGACTCTGATGCCTACCTTCACCTCACAATCCTTTGTTCCTGGAAGTTTATTCTGACTTCGTTACCTTTCAAAATGCACGTGAACCAGGAAATACCGTGCCTCTGGATCGAAAAATAAATTTTGAGGGGATCTGAGGATTAGATAATTGCAATGATAGATCTATACAAAACGAAAAAAAACAAAGAGCACTGCAAGCTCATAGATTGAAGCTGTGATCATTAAGAAAGCTTGCTCAGCACAAAGGAGCTGCATGATTATCACTCTCAGAAACAAGTTAACACTCATAAGCTCTCAAGAACTGTGCCCTTTCATCATAAGCCACCATGTTGACATTTTGTTTGGCGTTGTGCTTACATGTTCTATGCAACATAGGAGCATAGGAGAAATCTGCAAACGTAGAAACTGGAAGGATACTCCCATTTTCTGTAGCTGAGCTTCACTGGTGATCAACCATGGCCAGGTATTATCAATGTTTTTCAAGGTGGAGCAAGATCCTAACCATCTTAAAGTCTCAAAAATGTTAACTATCTTGTATTGCATTGTCAAAATTCTTTGTAGAAAGAGAGGTGAATAATTTATTCATTTGAAGTATGGGTTAAGAATCATGGAATCGAATTTTTGAAACTGCTTAATTAGTGTGGGTGGTGACCTTGTGTGGATGATTTATTGGAATAATTGCTTTTGAAGTTTGAGTCATTTAGTCATGGCAATGATTTCAAAGTCTAAGAGAAATAAAATCTAACGGGATCTTGTCAAAATGTCTAATGATATTCACAAGGGACATTCATCAGACAGCTTACTGAAAAGAAGATAGTAATAGTTGCTTATTATTAGAACCATCAATAAAATATTATTTTGGGCAACCATCATAACCATGACTTGCAATGAAATATTCCCATTGTGAGTTGAGTACATTAGGTAGTGCATTCATCGAGTGGTTGTTACATAAGCCTTCAAAGGCCAAAAAAATCCACAGATGCCCATAATGTTACTTTGAATTTTTGTCATTAAATTTGAGTTATATGATTGTTGGTGAATGTTATATCAAGTGGATTAGAAATTTGGTCCATCAAGGATGAAGGTTGAAAATGGTGATGAAGATTTTTTTTTTGTGAAAATAAGAAAATTTAACCAATGATTATTTGGTGCAATAGAAGGTTGACAACTCTATTCCCTCTTGTGATGATTTTTTTGCATCCAAAGGTCACAATCATAGAATGTTATTAACCTTTCCAATGGCCTCGGATCCCTTTGATACAATGTAGAAAAAAAAACTTTTCCATGTCATACTTAATCATTATTAATGCAAAATTGAATTTGTTTATAAGTTTTTAATTTGCAATTCTTGATTTGATTTTAGATTGATGATCATTATGTTGGATTTTAATTGATGATCTTATATGTTGCATCTTAATTGATGATCATCCTAGTGACTTTCCATACACCAATGACATTTCATAATTGAGTATCTTTCTGAATTTTGGATAGCCTTGTTTTTCTTGCAAAAGACCTGATAAATATGTCATTATAAACTTTTTTACTCTAGATTTACAATACCCTTACTTTCCAAGCAAAAGACTTGAGAAAATAATAATAATAGCTCCATTTTTTCGGGTTGAAACTTGAAATTAATATGTGCATGATTGCATGATATAAAAGACTATACAAATTTTTAATAGGCTACATGTCTAGGTTTTATTATTACATCATGTGAAAGAGTTCAAAAATATGAAAACTTGCCAATTATCAATAAAACAAAGAGCCCAACAAAGGGGGAGGAAAAGGTATAAGATGGAAGGACACAAGTCTTGGCAAGTTAAGAATACTCCAAAGAGGGTAGATTGTAAGGGGAATGAAAAGAAATCAAGTACTTGAACCTCCCCCCCCCAAATTGTGAAAAACATTAAAAAATAAGGAGAAGGGAAAAACACTTGAAAGAATGCCTAGCTTAGACAAACCTTCACCTATAATAACAACACACCTCAAAATAAAAGTTGTTTATGTTCGTTACAATGCCATTGACACCCTTTGCATGTAAAATGAACGCAAAACTTTAATAACATAAAAATATGTTACTTTTAAAAATTTATAGTTCATATTTGGTTTTTAGCCAATTAAATTTGGCTAGATCTTCTTAGGGATGATAGTTATTTTTATAACAAACAAAATTCTTAAAAAAGAACAATGACCATTAACTACATAATACATATTAGCACCTTCACTTTTTAGGGTGAAACCTCTTATTATAAAAACTTCACATACACATTATACACTAAATTTTAAATGAAGTATAGCCAATATATGCATTATTGGGGCATTTGGGCCAATAAACTAGGTTTGATTTGGTAAATGATCACACGATTTAATAGTTGAAATGGGTGTGTTCATTGTTCCATGTGCAAGTGTTCAAGAAGTATCACTAGTTTGTTGAAGCATATTCACATGCGACATTGGAGAGCTTGTCATGATTTCTTGTGTTTATGCCAATTGGAATGAATGTGGTAAAAGTTCATGAAACATTACCCTACCATTCTTTTTTCTACCATGAATTGTTGTGATTTGTTTTGGCAAGATGTTGGTTAAGTTTTGTAGAACCTTGGAAACAAATGGTGAAACATTTTTAATGCAAAAACTTTCTATTGTATTTCCAATGATGTTTTTTTATTTTCCCTACCAATACAATGATAACAAATGGAATGAATTTTCCTCAATATAGGACATAATATTGTTAGTCTAAAATCCACACTCTTGAAGTAGGAGTGATAAATGAATATAAAACTTAATTAAGCTCAATATGCAAGGTTGGATTTCATAAAACAAAAGTGGAGTTGTAATCTAAGAATCCAATTCCTAACACAAGATTGCATGTCCTAATGAATTATTAAAGATCTTAAATCATGGATCCAATTTTTTAAAAACTATTAAGTAGTAAATGTTCTTACAAATCAAGGACTCATATTCCCAATTCAAAAAGATTTAATTCATTTCCTTCCAAAATTTCCTATATTTTGGAAAATTATAAGGTCTTGTATTAAGACTTATTGAAGATTCTTAATTCTTGCAACCGCACCTTGGTTCCTAAAAAAGCTAGTGGTTTGACACCTCTTGTGACAAAAATTATGAAGGTGCACTAATTGATCTTGACCATGTGTATGTAAGAAATTCATTAAGGATCATATTTAAAAGGAAACTAAAACTCATTGAACTAGACTAATTTATGTGCATCAAGATTAAAGACTAAGAAAGAATAATGGAAATTTGATTCTTGAAAACCATAGATCTTGAAATAAAGCACACAAATGAATGGAAATAAATAACATAAACATGTAAACAATGAAATGTATTCAAAAGTATGTTTCACATGTTTGAAACGAAATGTTGGGTGTTTCCATTGGAATGATTGTACTATATTCACTTCCATTTTCATGTCCACCCTTCCTTGAACATCTTTGGAATCTAACTTTAAACCTCAAGTTGCACACCAATTTGTAATAAAGATGGTGTCACAAAAAGGAACACAATGGGACAATGTTGTGAGTATTCTCCTATACACCAAGGGTGATAGGTATGCTCGAAAAAGATTGTCAATAAATTATTGCAACTAAATCACAATCCACAAAAATGACATGTGGGGTAGTTGCAAGATAGGGTGGGATAGGGTGGTTCAATTTTTCATCACATTTTATCTTCTACATATTGTATTCTATTCAAACGTCATTAACATATGGTGAAATCATCTATGTACCAAAAACATTTACAAATTGAAATTGTTAATTTGAATAAAAATATGCACATAATGATGAAATTCAAAAAATATACACCAAACATATAGTCACAAACTTTCATTAAAATATTACAATTATAGTAAATAATTTTGATTATTCTAAAAATGTGAATATTTTGTAGTGCTAATAATTGTTAACCAAAAATAAGTAAATTTAAGTTAGAAACACAATAATTTACAGAAATTACATTCATTATTTTAATTATAATATAATTATTGTACAAAACTTAGATCCCAATTTAATTATATTTTTTAATGTATAAATAGCTTAAGTATTACACAATTATTTATGATACTATTATTAATTAATTAATTAATGTAAATATTTTTTTACCATAATTAATTTGATTAAAATTTATTTACTATAATTTTTATTATTGTGTAAAAGTATTAAAATTTTAATGTAAAAATTACTTTTGTAATAATAACTATTCAGTTTCAATAAAATATTATAGGTTCTACATAACAATAATTTATTATAATTCAATTACTTTAAGTACATAAGTATGTTAATTATTCACATTATAGCAAAACTACCATAAGAATTGTAAATTTTAATTTTAATTATAAATTATCAATATTATTACTAAGTGCAATTATATATTATATAATTTTTAATTAATTTTTAGCATTTGTAAATTTCAAGAATCAAATTTGTAAATTTTTATGTTGGAAGAATAATTATTTATTGTAATAAATAATTATAAATAATAGATATATTATTTGATAATAATGATGATAATTACATTAATTAGTCGAATTACATTATGATTAGTGTAAAAAGATTAAATATCGATTTTAATTTTAGATTTTAAGTTCTAAATAATTTGATTATTTACATTTTTTGGCAATTAATTTAATCACAATAATTTTATGATAATTATTGTACCTTTTTTTTATACACCTTTACATATACCTTGATACGAGGTTAATATACAATAATAATTTTTTCAAACCATGCTAAATTAATCCACAAGAATTATACATATATATATATACCATTATGAATGTGGAATACATGATGTATACATAAAGCTTACTATAAATAATTGTAAATTACCATGACATAAAACACATGATTTATCTTATACAAAATTAGTAACATACATAACTTAATGTATAAATAAGTATTAGTTATCATTTTTTGGTCACTTTTGCAACTAATGTGTCGTAACCCCACTTTGAGGGAGTTGTGAGGTCGCCACTCACATTCCCGAAAATGGGACTTGGGAGTCTTCTAGGATTCCTGAAAATTCAGAACGCGATTGTAAGGGTCAAAACACTTTGCATTGAGACCTTTTTTATATCGTTGGAAAGTTCTTGAAGTGTAGATGTCCAAAATGGCCTCGCATGAGCCATTTCGACATATGCAGCACAAGTTATGGTCGAAAGAAAGGCCGGGAGTCAAATTGACAATTTGACTCCCGACCATTAAAAGTTGGGAATCGACCTGATCCCGATGTGTGTAGGTGAAGTGCAACTGACCGTTGGAAAGCTTTTGAGGAGAGCTACAACTTTGGTTTAGACCTCGCCCCGATCCGAGTTTAGGGCGAGAAGTTATGAACGCCCAAAGTCCCGGGAGTCTAAACCGAGACAATTTCAGGACTCCACTTTGGGAGTCCCGGGAAAAAGAACCATTTGGATGCAAGTGCAGCGGAGAGTTGCAGGGTGAACCCTTTGCAGGGAGGGAGGCAACAGCCCCTTTAATCATTAGAGAAATTAAGAAAATACAAAGGGGGGAGCAGGCGCCACGAAATCGCAGCCTCGCCCTCCCCAAAGATGTGGCCGTGAAGCCATTCAGCCTTAAAGGCTTGCTCAATGCTATTCTAATTATCATGTTTCCTATTCTGATGAGAGGATCTAATGGCCTTCCAGGTGGCCATGCCGACCTCGGTCGTAGCTTCCCACGATTGAAGAGGAACTCTCTTGAGGGAGTATTGGCCGTCGAAGTGTTTGCGACATCTTTTGGACCAGAGATAGTAGAGCAGGAAGCTCCTGAGGATATCGAGGGGTTGACAACAGTAGGTGAAATCGCCCGTGTGATAGTTGTGAAGGTTCGGGGGGTCGTCATCTTCTTCGAAGACGGCTTCCCCAAGGAAGACGAAGGGCCAAGTGATGTGGAGGCGGTTGGGCGCCTCCCATTCATTCCAAACACTGTGGAAGGCCTTCCAAGCTTGTCGAGCAGGGGTGCAATCCATGAGGCAGTGTTGGGAAGATTCCGAGAGTCCTTGGTTGCAGCCTTTGCAAGTGGCCGGGATTCCCATGATTTGGAGCCAAGTACGAACCGGTAGCCCGTTGTTGAGGAGCAGCCAGGTGAACGCCCCCACCTTGCGTGGACGGGTGTTGTGCCACATCCTGGCGATGATTTGGGCGATCGTCGAGTTTCGGAGGTTGAGGAGTTGAACGAAGGTGATGATGCTGGGGGTGTGTTGCTTCCTCCTTGCATTTCGGTATCCCCTTTTGGCCGAATAGCCAAAGAAAGGGGCGACGCCTAAGTTGCCTGCTTGCTGCTAGTGCTAGTTTCCGAGATCCCATTGAAGCTCAGAGATGAAGCCGGACTCAAAGATCCAGTAAATTGGGGGTTTTTTTCTTGGGAACGTCCTTGGCCAGTCTGAGCGTTGCCCCATGGCCCTTTTGCACAAGCACTCTGGCCGGCTTGTACCGTTTAAGAGGGATGATGACGTCCTGTGAGCTGGTTGCTTGGATTTGGCCAGCGCTTGAGAATTTTTTTAATTCCTTGGCACTGGCGGTGACGTGATTTGTGTCGGTAATCTGATAGACCCAATTCGGTGGGGCGGTCCGATCAGACTCCTTTTTATTGGCGGTAGCTGGGTCCCAAGGAATATTATTAATGATGAGATTTCTATTTAACTTGTTTGTGGGGGTGGAAACTCATTTCGAGGGCTGAGAGGCCTTTCCAATTCTCCTCTTCCGAGTCCCAGAAGTTGCCGATTTTGGAGCATCTTGCGTTCGTGAGGGCGTTCCCCTCGCTCTTGCCACTAAGTCCCAGTGGTCTACCGCCCTGGTTGGTTATGAGGGGGTTTCCGAAAATTGATTGTCTAAGTGTTTCTGCTGAATTGGTTGGCTCCGATTTGCGAAGGCCGGATCTCATGTTCAGCCAGGAGTGGAGGATGTTCTTCCATAGGGAGGTTGGGGGCCTTTTGAATTTGGTTGCCGCGAACATCCAGTTGATATCTTGAGTGGTTGGGCCCATCCCATGTACCAGAAGCTTAATCTGATTGGCTTTGTGCCTCAGGAGTTCCTTCCAGGGTTCTCTCGGGACGAGGCCCCTAATGAGAAGCTTAGCCAGCAGTGCTTCCAACTAAGTTTTCGGGTCAATGATCCCGAGGCCTCCTTGTGAAATCAGGAGGACCAGGGTCTCCCATTTTACATTTGCTTTAGCATTGTCGGCTTTACCGCTCCATATAAAGTTCCTCACTACTCCGCATATATGGCTACACATCTTGGGATTCGGGTTCCAGGCTGCTGCCAAGTACCACATGGAGGCAAGGAGTACTTAGTTCGCTACCAAGATTCTCCCTGCTAGTGAGAGATGGCAGGTACTCCAATTGATTAGCTTCCCTTTAAGAGCTGAGAGCATTTTGTCGAAATTTGCTTCAGGGGGGAGGTGGAATCCAACCTGGATTCCCAGGTATTTTACCCCTTTGCCTTTGGGGATCCACTTGAGTCCCACCTCTTGGCCCCACTCCCATTCTTTGTCCCTTTTGTTAGCCCATATCGCACATGATTTGTTCTAGTTGATTTTCGCCCCGGACGCCTTGCAAAAGATGTCTAGAACCTTTTGGACCCTTTCCATGTTTTCGCGCATACCTTGGAGGTAGAGCGCAGTGTCATCCGCAAAGGTCTGGTCCGTAATTTTCCCACCTCTCGGGAGGGCTAAACCTTCTACTCCGAACCGGTGATCGTCTAACATATGGCCTAGAACGTCCGTTGCCAGAATGAAGAGGTATGGTGAGAAGGGGCATCCCTGCCTCACTGACCTAGCTAGGGGGAAGGTGCTCCCCTCCACCCCGTTGAGCTTGATGGCTAACGAGGCCGATCCGTATAAGGAGTTTACCCACCTGATCCACTGTGGGCAGAAGCCGAGCTTCGCTAGGGCTTCGAATAAAAAGCTCCATTCGATCCTATCGAAGGTTTTCTCGAAGTCTAGGAGTAGGAGGACCAGATCTTGGTTACTCTTTTCGGCCCAGTCCTGGGCTTCTTGCGCCAAGAAGGTGTTATCGAGGATGCTCCTCCCTTCGACGAAGCTAGTCCGGCCGGGCCTTATTATGTTTGGGAGGAAGACTTGGAGCCTTCTTGTCGCAACCCCACTTTGGCCAAGTGTGGGGGTAAAGCCCAACACTTGGAAAAGTTGGAGGTTGGGAGTCTTCCGGGACTCTCGAATGTTCAGAGCTCGATAGCAAGGGGCAAAACACCTCGTATTGGGGTGTTCTTGGTGTCATTGAAAAGGTCTTGAAACGTAGATATCGAAAATGCCCTCGCATTG
>Ga0116231_10014880_pt1 | contig 10266 bp, 9 predicted proteins | sample S1TSphgellanicum_2_FD_89695 | JGI IMG/M metagenome (GOLD analysis project Ga0116231, IMG submission 89695) | Host-associated microbial communities from peat moss isolated from Minnesota, USA - S1T2_Fd - Sphagnum magellanicum MG | ecosystem: Host-associated > Plants > Peat moss > Unclassified... | reverse complement strand
CAAAATAAAGCTACTTAAGAGTACTTTGAAGTGTTTTTAAAAGGAGGGACGTGCCAATGATTTATTGTAAACAGTTACATACAAATGTCACGATTAGAGCGCAGGAACATGAGGTTGTTTATCATTCGGGGCTTTAGTCGATTACGCTTCTTGGTCAGGGTGTTACCAGCGTCCGAGAAGTTGTTCTCGGACATGGCGCTGGATGTCGGGATGCACAAGGTGGACCGCACGACTCGCGCCAGTATCGGGAACAGGTCCTTGCCTTTGCGCCTCCACCACGACAGAACGTGGAACTCACCGCTAGCGTCACCGTCAGCGCATTACCTCATCTTTCCATCGGTGACCTTGTGCTTCATGTACGCCTCGTAATTGTTGTCAACTCTTGCGTTGAGGGCGGCGGCGGCGTCATGACCTTTAGCAGGAAGGACGTTGTCTTCCTCATCGTCGTCGTCGAGCATCTGATCGTACATCGAAATCGACGAGCGCACCTTCTTCCTGACCGGTGATTGAGCAGGCAGAACGTCTTCTTCTTCGTCGTCCAAGGGTGCGTACTTGATCATCGCATCCTTGAGCTTATCTTTGGCCTACTCGATCTGGTTGCACTCAACACCAAGGCGGACAAGACGGGACTTCATGATTGGATCTAGTAACGACGCCATGACGTGGATATCATCAAAAACGAACTTGCTTTACAAGAGCGGCAACATGATGCCCTTGATTGCCTTGATCGAATCGAAATCTTTGGTTGTCGTCACGTTGCCATCCTCGTCCACCACATCGCTCAGGACCAGCCGAAGGTGACCCAAGATCACATGGCGCCACCACACGACCTTGTGAAGAGTCGGGTACTTGAACTTCTCAAGCGTAAGCGTCGCCTGCTGGAAGGGGGCAAGGAAAACGATCAGTTCCTTGAGGAGCGCCCGTGAAATGTCATTGAGCTTGTTCAGCTTGTCCTTCATTTGCAGGAGCGACATGAACTTGTCGTACATTTCTTCGATGTTTAGAAGGTAGCGGAGCAGCGAGTTCCATCGAGTTGCATTCTCCTGCTTGAGCGTTTTGCTGAGCTGGCTCTGCAGGTTCGCGCACTTGCAGTATTCGACCAACTTCTTGCACGCGTTGATCAGCATGAATAGTGGCAGCATGTGTTGGACGTCCTTGTACCGGTAGAATGGTTTGCTCCTGACGCCATTCTCCATCTTGGTCGTTTTGTTCACGACAGTCGTCAGCATGGTCGCTAGCTTGTGATCGAGGCAGGCAAGCCAGTAGAAAGCCGACGAGATGCCATTAGCGCCACAACAGTTCGAACCGCTATCCGAGACCACGATGATCTGCTGGTACATGTCCGCCATTACCTTGAACATGGCTAGACCTTTACTGAATTCCTCCAGGACCATTTCCGCCGTGTGGCTGGCTTCCTCAACAGGCTTTACGTGTAGCGTGCGGGCGTACAGATTAAACCTTTCATCGATGTAATGAATGGTGATGGACATGTACGAGTTCTTCTTGACCACGTCCATCCACAAGTCGAGAGTACATGCCACGTTCAAGCCCGAGTCGAAGTGCTTCTTGAGAATGAAGGTGAGGTTCTCGCGGCCGTTCCGAGCATGTGAATCGACGTTATGGCTGACTGTCGTTGGGTTGGCGAGCAGCTCGTCGATTGTGACTCGGCTAGTGCTGTTCGATCCGATGTCAAGTGCCGTCTAGATGAGCACCTTGAGGCCCAACCCGTTCAGAGATTCGAATGGGCGCATGTCGGTCGTGCAGTAGTCGGCCGCCACTGCCGTCATCGTCTCCTTTTCTTGCTTTGTGACAATGTGTTTCTTAAAGAACACCTTCGCGGTGACTACCTCAGAGGCGGGAATAGGACATTTGTGCTTTGAGATCGTAGTTGTGCCAGTACTGGGTTTTGAAGGTATAAACTTTGTTGCAGGACTTGCAAGCAGCATAATTTAGTTTTACGTTGTTGCGATCGTAAACGATGCCAAACGTTTCCCAAACACCCGACTTCTTGCCTGGCCCGTTGTTGCGAATCACGTACTCCCCCCCATTGCTCTTTAGGTCATGTTTAATTCGTTGAACCAACATCATGGCTGGCATTAGCTCGAAGCCGCTCTTCCAGAATCCACACTCCCACTCGAATCCCGATTCCTAGACCAGTGGACCCTCCAAGCTAATGCTAGCTCGGATTGCGCCAGGCTATTAATAGCTCATCACCACAGCACAACACTGTGCTGATGAGCTATTAATAGCTATTAGCGTGGCACAATCCGAGAGCTATCACTATTGACTACTATATGACGAGTCACCCTATAATCTGCTAAAGTCGTTGTAAAGCCCGGGTCCCTCGTACCCACCCATTACCCACCCATTTACCCATGGGTATGGGTGGGTATTGGGTACCCATGGGTATGGGTACCCATTGCAGGACTCTGGCACTGACTCCTAGTGTAAAGCAGGCCTTTATTGTAGAGAATGAAAGAATCTGGCGATGACAAATTTGGATCTGTGAAACAATTTGGCGAAACTTTGCACAATTTTGTTTTGTTTTTGCTGGGCTATAGAATAGACCAGCCCATCATCAATCGGCTGCCTATGATTGAACATTTATTTGTAGCTCTCTCCTTTTTTGGGATCCTGTGGGCTGTGCGTCTTTTGGCCTTTCTTTGGCTTTCCCTTTTTGTCTCTCCTGCGATGGTTTCGATCATCAATCTTTTATTGAATTTTGATGTGATGCTTATTTATATCTTTATCATATGTGCTTCATTTTGAATGATTTAAAATGTTATGCGAGTGAATGTTATTTCAAGCTTTTAAAATCATCATTTTTGAAGTGCAAAGGAAAAGGAGTAATGAAAAAATAACAAGAAAAATAAAAGGCTTTCCAAGTTACAAAACATTAAAAAAAAAATTTCCCTCTTTGGACTCCTATTTTCAAACCTCATAACTTTTTAATTTTTTATTCATTTTAAATAATTTAAAATGACATAAGAGCACCACCTGAAGTTCTACAAATCATGTTGAATCTCTAATAATAACATAGCAACATAGAAAGAATTTTTGGAATGTTCCAGAATCAGCTTTCATAGCATTTAGTGGTTTGTTTAGTTTTTGAGTTTTTGATCCCCTTTACTTTGACAGGTCGTAACTTTCTCATTCTAATCTGTTTTTCAGGATTGTTAGTGTGTCAGATGCGTCGAGAGGAGGACTTCAAGTCTTGTTTTTTCAAGTTTTGTTTGGACACCAGAAACAACGGAGGCCTCCCCTTGGATCCGGCCTGCCTTGAGGACTTAAGTGTTCAGTCATCGGCTGGTCTACCCTATCACATAATTAGAAGGGAAAAAAGACACTGTTCGTGCACAAGTCGCTGCAGATTACGCAGTACTTGTGGTGGAGTTGTGTGTGCCGAGAGGATGCTGCCTGATCCATCCTCGCTATCAATCCCAGTGCTAAATTCTCCCTTCGCTGCACCCAAACAACAAGCGGAGGACTCGGACGTGCCGTTGGGGTCAATGAAATTCATGTGGCATTCAACGACTTTGCGACTGATGTTCAGCAGGATTTGAGAGCCGGTTGAGCATGTAGTTGAGCGGAATTGAGAATCATTGCGAGACAGACATACTGAGAAATCGTAGGATTCAAGTGGGCAGCGGAGTCGAGGAGGAGGAGGAGGAGAAGAAGATCGAGGACCAAGAGTGCAGTGCAGCAGGACTAACTGCTTGGGCTTTTTGGGTTATTTTTCAAAAAAGGGGCAATTCTTGGGTTATTTGTTGATGAATCTGGGCGCAATTTTGAGAGGTTTGCACAAGGGGGCGGCGAACAGGAGCTGGGGAAGAGTGTGGTGGAGGAGTTGGTGGGAATATGAGGAACGGGGTTTTCATGGAACTTCTGAAGCATCGGACATCACGCTGGTGTCTCAAACACTCAAAATTGCGTCGCTGGTGGACGCCTTTCGGAGTCGAGGTCACTTCGTTGCTTCACTTGGTATGTGTTTTGGACCCAATTGTCCATCCATATTTTCTGGGTAATTTTGTAAACAACGTGGAACTCTGTGGCACATATGATTGAGCATGAAAAAAACATTCAAGATGTGCCCCATTTCTTTTAGTACTTGGGTGTAGCCACAGTAACAGGAGCCATAACAAGTGTAACCAATGCTTGGTTTTCATGGTTTTCATATTAATAGGAGTCATAACAAGTGTAATCAATGATTGATTTTCATGTTAATAGGAGTCACAACAAGTGTAACCAATGCATGGTTTTCTGTGAATTGGGTGCGTCCTCGTAGATCCTCTTGGAAGAACATTGGGACCTCTTGTGGAGGGAAATGATTCAGTTGAATATTCAGAGCCAGTGAACGCCAAAGACTTGTTTGAGCTTTTGAAAAACTACCCAACTCTCAACTTGGAGGCAGTTGGCCTCAAGGGAGTTGACCCTGATAGAAGGTGATCCATATCTTCCTCCAACTTACACACAAAGCTCAAACATATGCTCATTTTTGTTGGCAGGTTGTTGTTTAGGGTTTAGGGTTTATGTGACACAATTTTTGTTGCTGTGGTGACACACAGTATATACCTAGTAGGGTCCAGCAGCTGATGCCCCATTTGTTTGGAGAACCAGGTATTTTTTGGGGGACCATCTGCGGATATCACGAGCAACACAGCTGTTTTGGACTGTGAATGAGGTAGTGGCATTACTGCGAGGATCCTACTGTGGCACGACAACCGTTGAACATGAGCATGTTGTCTCACAGCCTGCCAAAGACTGGATTCGCCTCATGGTTGAGCGGCCACAGGCACACTCCTTGTTTCCTCCACCTTATCAGCAGCGAATTCTTCATCATCTTCTCTACACTGGTATATATATCTTGACCTAAGTTTTCTGTTCCCATTAGATTTCTAGGCTGCACTAGAAATCTGTCATACATCATTTTAGGATTTGGGGTTTAGGATGTGTACTGGTTTTTAAGGTTGAACTTGCAAGTGCACTAGAATCTTGAGTTTTTGTGAGGTTGGCATGAAAAGATTTGCAGTATATGTAGAAATTTGTTGACTGGGCAGCGGTTGCTTGAAACAGACTACTTTGAGCGATTCCTTGCCAAAAAATTTCAGGCCTCTAAGCGATTTGGAATTGAAGGATGTGAAAGCTTAATTCCTGGGCTTTTTGCCCTTATCGAGGTTGGCTTGAATGATCATGATATTTACTGTTAAACATATTGAAGATGGAAGTCATCTCAATTTGGTGCTGTGATTTGGAAAGAGTCAAGAGCCTTGTGAAGGAGCAATGTGGCTTTCATAAACTGCATTGAAAATGTAGGCTAATGCTGTGTAAGATGTGTGGTGCAGCGTGCTGCAGAAACTGGAGTAGAGGCAATTGAGTTGGGAATGTCGCACAGGTTGACCTCTCCAGCAAAAACTCATGCTTATCCTGCTCCTTCATTCTCAACATCTGGCCATTAGCAAAAGAGTAGCTGCACTGCCCTGCAACAATCAGTACTCTTAAGTTGTTGCCCTAGGACAATAGTAGCTGAACAGTTCTTGCTATAAAGGTTCAGTGCTTATGACTGACTTATTTGGCTCCTGAATCAGAGGGAGGTTAAATGTGCTCCATACTCTCCTGTCAAAGCCACTGGGAAGCATTGTGACTGAATTCAAGAGTGGAGGCGACCATCAATTTCTTCGAGTTGGAGATGTTAAATATCATCTTGGAACACGGGGCACTTTGTTCTTTGGTGACAAATCGGTATTCATCATCACAGTCTAGGGTTTACAGTTGTCACATGGATTAACACTGGGGATCAGGTGATCTGGGGTTGCAAACTGTTTACTATTGTCAGTAAAGTGTGAAATGCTGTGAAGTAGTTAACTGAACTTTGTGTCTATTGCTGATGAGATGTGTGTCAAAGGTGCAGGTTCAAATTTCACTCTCTCCGAATCCAAGCCATCTAGAGGCAGTAGATCCAGTGGTGTTGGGAAAGACTAGGGCAAAGCAATTCTTCAAACAAGATCACAGTCGACAGCAGAACATGGTAATCTCAGTTATTTGTTAACACTGCTGAGCTTGTACCAAACAATGTCCACATTTGGTGCCTTACATGTACCTGGATCTTAGCTGAGAAACTCAATTAGGATTTCTTTAACTGGAGCAAGCTCCAGTAAGAGTTTGTTATGGTGTGATGAATAGGTGAAGTCTAAATTCTGTTGCTAATCACTAGGCTGCAGCAAAAGAGTTTGGGAGTATGAATTGGAAAGGCCATATGGATGGACAGATGGTAGAATTGACACTTCTTTACATTCCTCTAGGTTATGAAGTGATGAACAGAAATACATCAAGATATGTGCAGAGGATACAAAGAGATCAACAGATTGTAAATACTACAGATTAATAACAACCATGGAGACAGTTTAGTATACCCAATCAAAGAAACTGATTGGGCAGGGACTAATGGATGCAGGGCCTTTTACTGCACGGGGATGCAGCATTTAGTGGTTTAGGTCTTGCTGCAGAAGTTATGCAGGTATATTTTGTATGAACTTCCTCTTTCAGGACCTCTAGATTTCACAGCAACAGGCATGCAGAGAATTTCATTTGCAATGAATCAGGGAATTTGAACCATCTAAATTGAGTGGAAATGTTTAATACAAACTTCCTCCTTCAGGACCTCTAGTTCCCACAGCAGCAGCAGGCATGCAAAGAATCTCATTTGCCCTGAATCTGGAATCAGAATCATCCAAGTTTTGTGGATGAAAAGTTTTGACTCTCCTTGGTGGATTGGTACTCTTTGTGATGTTGAAGCTGTCAGATTTACCAGAGTACACAACAGGTGGGACCATTCATGTGATAATCAATAACCAGATTGGTTTTACAACCGATCCAAAGCTTGCTCGCTCTTCACCACATCCTAGTGATGTTGCCAAGGTAGTCTGGTTTTCTTCTCTAATTGACTCTTGTGTTGTCTATCCAAGGAAGCTGTCTGTGATTAGTAGTTGCTTGTAGATACTGGAAGGCTGAAAGTTGTGTTGGGTCCTTGGGGAATGCTCATGTGTTTCATGCCAAAGGGTGTGGGAGCTCCTATATTTCATTGCAATGGTGATGATCCAGAAGGAGTGGTACAGTGTTGCCGATTGGCTGTGGATTGGCGTCAGGTACTACACCCTTTTCTTGTTTGTGTGGGCATTTGCATGTGTATATGTCAAATTGAAGCTTTTTCAGTGTCTTGAATGGGTTAGACCTAGGTCTCAGATCTATAAAACAGTACAAGGTGGCAATGTGATTTGTTGCATGAGAGGTCAGTGTCACAGGCATGATATTTTTGTGACCTGCAGAGATTTCAAAGAGATGTGGTTGTGGATCTTGTATGTTATCGGCGGCATGGGCACAATGAACAAGTATGAGCTCTCATCCAGGGTCTCGGGTAGGATTTAGGCCAGGACCAAATCGGTTGTTTCCTTTCAGGCTTGCTCCTGAACATGGAAAGAGTCCAAGCTTTTTGGGCTTTCAGATTACTCTATTGCATCTTTCACTCACCTTCCCTTGTGACATTGAGTTTTGTGTGATCTATATAAGCTCTTATGGGCAAATTTGGGAGGATGTTAACAGGATGATCCAAGAGTGACACAACCTTTGACCTACCAGAAAATTCTCAACCATCCCACTACTCTGCAAATTTATTCCCAGAAGCTGTTGAATGAAGGCATCATCTCACAGGATGTATGATCTGTGGTTTGTAAGCCAATAATTTCATTTCTTCTTTTGGTAGAAAACTTTATTGTTGTCCATCCAATTATTGAGTTCAGGAAGACTTGTTTTTGTTAAACCTAAGATGATTATTCATTGACTGCCAACTCAAGGATAGTTTCTGTCTGACATGATATTTTGCAGATTATTGATAGGTGGGCCAGTGAAGTGGAGACCAAATTTGAGACTGAGTATGTAGCAGCTGATTCCTCTGCTCCCACTTTACATGAATGGCTAGCCAGCAATTGGCAAGGTACACATAATATTTGGATGACAACTAGCTTTGTTGTAACATTGTTTTCTTAGTGTTGATCTAAACCATAATGATGCAGCAGCCTGCATTAGTTTGTGAATGAGAAAGAAAGAACTAAGGTATTGTACAGTGGCAGGTGGTGGAGAGAGGCTGGGCTCATAAGACTGCCTCTATAGCCTGTTGCCATAGACCACTCCTCCTAGTTTGGACTTTGCCAGATAAGTTTGAGGAGGAATAATTTGGGGAGTCCAGACAGCCACAGAAGTCAATAGAATGTGAGGGAGGGGGAGAGAGAGAGAAAGAGATTTGTGGGGATGATTTGTTGATATCTTGGAGTTCAGGAGAAGCACTAGGGTCTTCAAGGTCAAAGCGATATGTTCAACCGACTGGAGTGGATTTAGAGACCCTGCAGAAAGTGGTATGCAGCCTCCTGGGACTTGCTTATGTACATGTTCTGTAAAGTAAGACTCTTGCAAAGGTTCTGTTTGTTATAATACCTGTTCTTAAACCTACTATGTGGCAACTGGTCTCTTGGGTGGCAGGGCCGTGCAATTAGTACTCCACCACCAGGCTTCAACTTGCATCCAGATGTGAGTATCTGAAGTTGCTTCCATCTTTCTTTGATATCAGACACAATGTTCTAGATACTTGGTAGTGAACATCCATGCACTTCTATAGGTTTGTGTAAAGTCTTCCTGCATTGAATGGTGTGCAAGTTGCAGGTTGCATCTCTTCTGAAGGCAAGATGGCAAATGATGGAAAGTGGAGTTGGTATTGATTGGGCCATGGCGGAAGCATTGGCATTTGGGTAAGATCTTCCTATGCAGCTTAGTTCTATATAAGTTTTTATTATTGTCATCCTGACATAAAGGATTTGAGAGAAGTTGTCAATGCATGATTGTGTTGTGTTTAATGCCTAAGCATACAAGCCTCCTGCATAATATGTTTGTCGGGTCCTCCTGCATCATATATTAACTTCCGTAGGGTCCTTCAGTAACATATATTGTTTGTGTGGGAAGGTCACTGCTGCTGCATGCAGATCCAACAAAGGGTCAAACAGTGGAGCAAAATCGTCACTTTTCAGTGCGTCTCAGTGGGCAGGATTGTGAACGAGGAACTTTCAATCAGCGTCACTCGGTTCTGTATGACCAGACTACAGCCAGAAGGTCTGTTAAACCTTTGCTTCCACAGCTTTATAGGTACTGTGCTATGCAGATTGTGAACTTCCTTGTAAATGTCATACTTGTGTCACTGAAACTGAGCTCCATTTTGCTTCAAGGTATATACCGCTGAATAATGTATGGCTCGGACACCAAGCTCAGTTTCTTGTTTGCAACTCAAATCTGTCTGAGGCTGCTGTTCTTGGCTTTGAATATGGGTTTAGCCTGGAAAATGAAAACTCACTTATCATATGGGAGGCTCAGGTATGATGAAAGCCGAAACATAATGCATTCTGTTCTTGTAAAGATGTCTGTACTAGTGCTATTTGTATTGTAATATGTACCTGTATGATTGGTGGAAAGTCTTGGGACCTGATTAAAGAGGTGGTTCTCTCTTCATCACAATCCCCATGAGCTTGTATCAATTCAATCCCTATTTTTGCAGTTTGGAGACTTCACAAACAATGCACAGTCAATAATTGACAACTTCATTGCATCTGGTGAAGAGAAGTGGATGACAACAACAGGGTTAGTTCTTCTTCTGCCCCATGGGTATGATGGTCAAGGACCAGAACACAGCTCAGCACGTCTGGAGCGCTTTTTGCAGGTGCTATTGTTTTTTTTTCATGGTCCTCTCACTTGTGCCTTTTGTTTCTCCAGCTTTCAGATGGTTTTGTGAGGTGCTCATGGTTTATGGAAATTTGCAGCTTTGCAACGATGATCCCGACCACCTGCCTGGATTTGGCCCTCTTCACAAACACCAAATAGAGGCAGGCTTCACTGCTGCTGACAAAGGTGTGCTCTTTCTGGGTCACAGCCTTCCATCAGTGCAGTGAAGATGAAGAAGATGAATCCAAAGATCATGATGATCATGACTGTGGTTAAGATTATCTTTGAGGAGTGACATTAATCAGTGTGCATTCTACAAACCTGCTTTGAAATGTAGAACTTAAAGATAAAGGTGGCTGTGGTGATGCAGATGGAAAAGGCTACTTGACTAAGGCAGACTTGAAAGCAGTGATAGAACCAATGAAGGGAATAAATGCAGAACGTGCTGACATTTTGATGCAGGAGCTCGATATAGGACAAGCAGACCAAATCCAACGGTGAGATTCATAT
>Ga0116231_10014879_pt1 | contig 10267 bp, 9 predicted proteins | sample S1TSphgellanicum_2_FD_89695 | JGI IMG/M metagenome (GOLD analysis project Ga0116231, IMG submission 89695) | Host-associated microbial communities from peat moss isolated from Minnesota, USA - S1T2_Fd - Sphagnum magellanicum MG | ecosystem: Host-associated > Plants > Peat moss > Unclassified... | reverse complement strand
TAGCCACTTCCATCTTGCTTTAACCTAACTACCATAAGGGCATGAATATTATTCATTCCATGGATGAATGAATGTTAAACACATTCATTATTTTAAGGATTATGAACAAATAATATCATCCAAAACTCCCACTCTATATGAACATTTTTAATCTTATTAAATCGAATCTAGTATATTAATTCACTTGTTCTGTCTATCGAGGTCCTGAAACCCAGATCCCAATTGTCCATCTGTCAAGGTCCTGAAACCCAGATCCCAACTAATAATTCACTTATTGTCGAATATTTTTGTTTTGGGGACCTATTGAAACCTATTCTGAAAATATGGCGATTTCTTCTTCTTTTTTTGGCCCTGAAAATGTGGTCACTTTGTCACTTTTTTTTTCACAAAAATCATTTGTATGAGTCATACCTAATTTTTTGTCACAAAGTGACAAAGTGGATGTTGCATGAAATGGTTGTAAAAGTGAGGTAAATTTCATTCATTGGATGGCCTCACAAATGGGAAAACCGGGGTGGTGCGTGTTCATGGGTGGCAAGGCACCCGGGTCACACTAGTATTATTATAATCTTCCAATGTCATTCCTTTGACAATGCCTTTGTGAGCACAATTGTCACCACGTCTTGTGCTAGGCAATATTCAAACATCATTTCTCCCTCTTGAATTTGTTATGAAACAAAATGATACTAAACATCAATGTGCTTCACTCTCGAGCATCTTGTGTAGGGTTCTTGGTTTAAAATTTTGCACCTTGATATTACTGTATTGAATTAAATATCACTTTCTCATCCTCCATGTATCCCAAGTCTACTATGAATTTGGCCATCCATATAGCTACTTTCATAGCTTGTGTGCTTGCCATGTATTTGGTTTTTGTAATTGACAACGCAATTGTGAATTATCATTTGTTGTTTTTAGAAATCAATCCTCCACCCACCATGAACACAAAGATTGTTTATCCCACCAACATTGCAATATTCAATCACCTCCTTGGATTATAATCCACTAAATTGTAACATCAACTTGTGCAAAGCACCTTGCAAATATCAAAATATTCATTTCAATATAATTTGATGTTTTATGCTTGGATTTGTTATGTGTTCATTTATAGCACTTACAAAATACACCAAGTCCAATCATGTGCATAAGATGACATATATCAAAGATCCCATGTGCCTTTGATAAGACAATCCTATCATGTCATTGGAGTGTTTTCACTAATCTTCTTTTTTTCAGTATTGTTTTGAAATCAAGCTACACTCTTACCACCTTCAAATCCTCCATTCAAAAACATTTAATATATATCATTGAGGCATTTGATTTGGTTGATGTGAATGACATGGCACTACTTTTGATTCCTTTCCAATTTCATGCCTACAAAGGAATGCAATTATCCAAAATCTTTTATTTCAAACCTTTAACAAAACCTCTTCCTTGAATAGTCATTGGACATCAAGATAAGATGTAAAGGACAATGAAAAACTTGATACTTCCTTCTTATGACACATAAACATTAAAATATGTTTCACTTGTCACAAATCCATTATTTCTCTAAATGCATTCAACTTTTTTGTTCCATGTTCTTTAAGATTGTTTGAACCATATAAGGACTTGTCGAGCTTCCATACATTGTTGTGTGAATCCTTTAAGTTATTCCATGTAAATTTCTTCTTCAAATTCTTTGTTGAAATTTTGTTTTCATTTAATTTTATAGATTCCATGTCTTCCAATGTCAATATTGCAAGGATGTAATGTATTGATACAATTTTTTTTGCCAATGATGTAAAGTTTTCATTGTGCTCCACTCCATAGGTTTGGGTGAAATAATTTGCAACAAGTCTTGCCATAAAATGCTTCATTTTCCATTTTGTCTCATGCTTTATATTAAACATATGTTTTGGGTAAGTCCTTAAAAAGGAATGAGTTAACTAGTCAAACTAATGTGATTGAACATAATTGGTTATCTAAAGAATTATTTTTTATTACGTGATTTAAAAATCAAAAGACATTTTTTATAAAATCTTTTGAACCAAAAAATGTTTCAATACACTATTCCATTAAGGTTCATATTCAAATTCTCCCAAAATTTTGTGATTTTCAAGGTTTTCAAATCTTTTTAGAAGTCATTTATGTAGCAAAAATATTGGTTACATTTTTTTTTTAATTTAAGGTTTTTTTTATTCATTAAATTGATTTCAAACTTATCCATATGTTCTCATAATGTATTATGAATGCTCTTGTATAAGTGAATCCAAAAATTTCAACACCAACTTAAATTATCAACTTTAAAAAACATGAAATATTAACTAATGGTTACAATTTATCTTGTACATTATACCATGTTTGGACCCTTGCAAAAAAATTATTTTTTATTCCTTGAAAAAAAGCAACAAAGTCTATGTTGTTCAAAAAAAATGAGTCATATTTTGTCAAGTATTTATTACAAGACATTTGTTTTTTATAGATTGTTTGTTATTGTTAAAATATAGTTTAGTTTGAACAAGGTTCATTTTTTTGTGTTTAGGGGATTTATCCCATGGTATGGTTCTTGAATTTCATCTGTTGTGTTTTCAAATTCCAAATCACACAAGAATTTATTTATTTTTATATTCTTGTTATGCTTTGAGTTTAGATTCCTATAGTTTGCAATTGAGTATTTTTCAAACAAAAAAAATGAGATCTCATCAATGGTATTAATCTACATTTAAATTATTTTTTTGCATTAAAAAAAATTATTCTAAGGAATTACAATTGATGTCAGGCTTGGTCTATTTCACGAGCAATTTTTTAATGGTTGCCCCCTTGGGAATTAAACCCAAAGCATGCCAAACCTTGGGGTATGAAACTCATTTGTAAGAACATGTTATGGGTGGAGCTCCTACATGTTATGGTCCATGTGGAGTTGCATCAAAAACCATTGGAAAAAAACACAAAAGAAGTGGGTTCATTTTTTTTGAATAGCAAGCCTAACTACATGGTCAGGTATCATGTGATTATAACAGGGAGTGTGAATATTATTGTTGATCACAACATTTACATCAAGGATTTTATGTGGACAAATTGGAGGTTGTGTGAAGGACCATTGGCAATGTTCTTCCTATTGGTGGTGCCCATGTTGTTATTATTGGCCTACTAGTCTCTTATTGGCTTTCTCTAAGGTCATAATAATTTATTGCAATTAGTTGAAACCATGGCATGTTCATGATTCGAAATCAATTTGTGACTTCAAATTTAATTAATTTTAAATTTTTAATTAATTTTGAAAATCTAATTTGAATCTTTTTTGGAAATTCATTGTAGCTTCATATGGAGTTGCATTGGCAAGTCGTCTAAACCATTAGATTTCTAGAAAATAAATATATGCCTATGAAAGGTTTTTAGTTGATTTGGAGGCAAAAAAAATTGTTGGCTTTTCATTGATTCAAAGATTGAATGAAGTTGGTGCATGACAAGTTGATAGCCACCAAACTTTTGTGCAAATAAATGCTACTCACTAGATCCACAAATGGTGGAGTGTGACACCAATAGCAAATGGGGAAAGTTGCATCGTCCACTTTTCATTTTTAGTTTGTTGTAATAAGTCAAAGAGTGTTCTACCTACATAGTGGTGAAGTAACGCATGTAATTTGACTAATTGTTGTGTAATCCCTCCCATTAGCGTTGTTACGTTAGGGGCATGTTTCCTATCACTATGTTGGTTGGGTTGTTAGTTGTTAATGAGAGGTAAAGGAATTTTCCAATTCGTGTGCCATTGAGCTAAAGAACAAACACACGTTCAAGTACATTGATATTTTATAGACTTGTGCATATTACACACTAGGAAACCCAAGGGGAAAGACTACAAGCCTTGCCATGTGTATTAATAATTGTCATAATGAACTTTGAGGTTATAATTGGTGGTTCATGGCTAGGCATGAAATTCGAGAACACACAAGAGAAACATGTTGTTTTATATTTTTGTTATGATTTAATCTTGGATTCTTGTAGTTTATAAGTGAACATTATTGAAACATGGAATTTGTGTGCATGTTTTCAGGTGTGACTTTGTTATTGTTGATAATGTTGGGTGTCAATCATGTAGCAAATGACATTCTTCATGCATAACAGTCTCCCACTTCTTCGCATTTTCATTCACTAAAGATTTTCAATATTTTGAAGTTCTTCAAACTAGGTTACCATGGCACATTCACCTTTTGGGTTGTGCAATCCACTAATCATGAAGCCATTCTTTGCATTGCTTTTGAAGGATCTTTCTTTGCACTTTTTGTTCACCTTCATTAATTTCATTTGGATTTAAAACAACAAATTTATCTGAAGAAAAAATGGATGTGGATTTATTTTCCCTTGGATTTTTAGTGAAAGGTTGGGTGTCAACTTCAAATAGTTGACCATCACCTTTTTCATTTTTGGGATCATATACAACAATTTCTTTGTTTTTTTCAAACAAGGTTTATTTTTTACATTATCTACTTTTCCATCTACACACATCAAATGGCAAGATTAGTTCTTTCATAATAACTTAAGAAAACACATGGAATGGATTTAGATCCTAATTTGTTACACTTTTCATTCAAAAACATGGGCATAAGTTTTACAACCAAAAACCTTCAATTGTGAAATGTTAGGTTTTTACCGATCAATGTTTATTTGAATGTTTTCAAATTGAAAAATTTTGTATAGTAGGAGGACATTGATCTTTGATGTACATGACCATGTTTACTACCTCTACCCATAATTCAAATGGAATTCCTCTTACAAAAATCATGTTCTTAACACACTCCATGATCTTGTCCTATTGTTTTGGTCCAAGATGTCATTTTGTTGAGGACAATTTGGGGCATTTATTGGTTGTTGGATTCCACACAAAAATTCTTGGGTACAAATTTTTCGTCATTGTCCAATCACAAATTTTTTAATTTCTTCATTTTTTCATTAATGCCTTATATTTTTCAAATTGGTCAAATACATATCCTTTTGCTTTCAAACAATAAACTTTTTCTTTTGAAAAATCATCAATGTAAGTCACAAAAAACCGTGTTCCTCCACATGATGTTTTCATCAGCCCACACACATTTGTGTGCACAATCTCCAAAACCCTAGTTGTCTCATCCTTTGGAAAAGGATGTTCATTGATGTTTTCTTTCAATGCACCTTTCACATGCATGTTGTTATGAAATTTTCTTTAAATTCATGTTTTCCACCATTCAAATTGATACAAAATTATTTTTCATTTTTTGAACATGAAAAACTTGAATGATTGTTGTAAGAAACATTTTATTTCTTACACATGATGGCCTTAATGCTTCCATTCCCATTCGCTTCCAAAATGGTTTTGTTGCCCATGTAATTTTTTGTGACACAAATGCATTTGTATTTAGTGAACCACTTTCATTCAAAAGTCATGTGTTATGTTACACATGAATCAATGATCCAATCATTGGTGGTATGATCATGCATTCAACGCAAAAAAATATAAATAAATAAATAAATAAAATCTTGATTTTTCACAAGCTTAGTTTTCTTTCTTTATTTGATTGTTTTCTTTTCAAACATTTTTTCATATTTAATGATTGCCTCATTTTTTAAACAAATCATTCATTATTTTTATTTTTATTTTTCTTGGAAACTTCATGAAGCAATCAAATTATGATGAATTGAATATCAACATGCTTGGTGAACATTAATTTCAAACTTGTGATCAAGTTATCAAAGGATGGGAGAAGATTCATGAAAAATACCATGTACACATCTTTGTTTTCAATGTTCACTTTGATGGAACGAAATTAATTTGTAAGGGCCTTCATCATGCTTATGTGTGCAAGAATGTCATCCCTTTCTTGCATATTGATGGTCAAGAACCTTCGTTGAATTTTTATTTTTTTTATGGTCTTTGTTTTTCATACATGTCACAAAATGTTTCCCATGCATTTTTCACATTATCACAATATTGAATGTGTGCAAGTTGAAAATATGTGAAATGGTCACAAAAGAATCAAAAGTCTTTTGTTGCATTCTTGTTGTAATTTGTAATCATGACATTGCTAACCAAAATTAATAAACTTTCAATGCCCATGCTTGGAAAACATCATGTGCAACTTGAACTTTCAAGGTAGAAATTGCCAACATCAAATTTCTCACTTTCAAGGTGGAAATTGCCAACATCAAATTTCTCACTTTCAAGGATTCCATTTGGAAAGACCTATCATTGAAGGCTAACATTTAATCAAACTTTATTTACACACTAAAAATGCCTTAATATTCAAATGTTCAAATATTTGAAAAACTCACTTCAAATCTCCAACCCACTTAGGAAGTTCCCAGTCAAAATCTTTTCAAATTAATGAAATGTTGTTTCCTTTTATAAAAATATTTCCAAACCTCCCATTTAATTTGGATAATTTTCAATCCATAACATTTTCTCTTTTTATGCACAAACATTTTTAAATATCTTTATTTCTTGTGTCAACACAATGTTCTTTTTCTTGCATGGTGTGGGTTGATAATCTATTGAAAATAATTAGAAATAAACAAGACATGAAGCACAAGAGTTTTATCAAAAGATGAAATTGTATTGATTAACAAGAAAAACATATGGGTTGAAATGTCTTTCAAACTAAAATCATAAAATTATAAAGTTTGTGTATGTAAACAAGATAATAGGAGCCAACCTTGTAAATTTGGATGATTATTTTTTGATTGCTTAAAAAGTAGTGGGAGTGCTTACTAGGATGATGTGGTTTAAATTGCATTGGTTAGAAAAGGTGGTGGATTAGAAATCCATGACTTTTACAATGGCAAAAAAAATTCCTTTCTTTGGTCATGTACTCATATTATATTATTATGTAAAGGCATGGATAACATGATTATGTCATTTTGGAAGCATTTCATGTATTTTAAAAAATTAAAAAACAAAAAAAACATTATGACTAATGTTTTATGAATGTTTTTTAATATTATACATATTTTTATATTCAATTAAGTTATTTCAAATTTTGATTTATATAATTAAAAAAATTCCATGTAAACAATTTAAAGACTTGCAACATTAAATTAATTTTTGAGATTAAATCATAAAAATCAAACATTGGTTACATTTGTTACAACTTTTATTAGTTTGAATGCATCCAACATAAAACCCAAAAGTTTTTATGTACACCTAAAAAATAAATAGAAGGGAATAAGGAACTATTTTCCACACCTTGATATATATTATTCCAAACTAGTTTCATAACCTTGGAGTAACTACTTAATTAATCCTAACCTACCTAGCTACCATTTAACCTTAACCTAGCTATCATTTACCCTAATAGTCATCATGAAACCCTAATGTAGTTAATGCCACCTAAACCTAACATATAAGCACCACCTTTTAAACCTAGTTGCCACCATCTTGTTGTAAACTAACTACTTGATGTCTTGAATATTATTCATTCAAGTGATGTATGAATATTGAACACATTCATTACCTTATGGATTAAAAACAAATAATATCATCCAACAAACAAAAAAAAAACATTGTTGATGTTATTAAAGGAAGTTAATCACATTTATGTGATAAAACATAGTATCAAGTCTTTTGGTACCCAAATTGTGTTATTATAATGCAATTGTTGCACCCATCTAATGTACATATTACATTTTACATGAGATGTTCACAATACCACATTTACTATAATGTATACACATAGTATACCCATTGGTTAGTTTAAATTTATAATTTAAATTTTAAACAAACACACAAGTAATGTGAAACAAACATGTCTATGTTTATATGAGGAGCCTTTGAAGTAAAAGATGTGATTAAAATCAAAAAATGACATGTGAAAACTTGAAGTTCTTGGTAAAAATCATCGCAATTTGCATGTTGTTTCCATGGAAGGAAGAAACCCAAGTTCATTAAAACAACTTTTAGAAACAATTAAAAACACCAATTTGAATAATATCATTGATCACAATTTTTTTCTTTGCACCTTCAAACAAGCCTATGATATTATTACAACATTTAAGTGTTAATTTACTAGAGTTAACTCCTCAATAAAAATTCAAATTTCCCATTTTAACAATTTCAATTGTTGTGCACTCCTATGTTGGTGCTTACAACCATTGTTGTCATCACACATACAAAACATAACATCAAAATACCTTGAATGGTACACCATGTCAAAATCAAAATGGTCATTAACCTACAATGAAAACATGAATCCAAGCCCAACACTTCCACACAACAAAATGTAAAAAGTAACACCATGCACAAAACACATAACAACTTGCATACAAGAAAGTATGTTAAAATTTCAAATCACCAAAAGTGATTTGAGATCACACAAATTGGGATTATATCCCATCCATAAAATATCATGGACCCCATTCACATTTGAACAAGTTTGAAATAAAAACCCAAAGATTTAAATTAACCCAATTATATTTAATTGATTGGGATGTAATCAAATAACCTAAACTAACACATTTAACAATTGTAATGTGTTCTTATGTTAGTGCCTACAACTATCGTTGTCATCACACATACAAAACATAACATGAAAATACCTTAAATGGTACACCATGTTAAAACCGTCCCCTTATTTGGTGTTAAACTCCCCCTAAGCCAAATAGTAATGTTGAATTACTTGATGAAAATCCACCATGGCTGCATAGTTTGGTTCTAAGGTGAAAGGACCAATATGTTGAGTGTAAATTTGAGCCATATTGTTAATCACCTAGTTGCAATCCTTCAAATTCCCAAAAAAATAAATGTGAATTGTGGGGTACAATCATGGTTGGGGTATACAACAAGAACCATGAAGGACATAATCATGTTTTATGTTTTGAGTCTTGAGGCCAAATCATTTTTTGATATGTGAAACAATGAAAAGGATGCTATGTGTATTTAGTCATTCAACCAAAAAGTGTAGCAAAATTTTAAAACAATTAATTAAACAAATTTTGAATGTCCTATTCAAACATAAACCATAAAGGAATGCAAGATTTCATGACATTTTCAAAATGATAGTCTCTCATTGAGAATACCAAAGTATTAATAAAAACATTAAAAATTTCCTTTTTTTTAGATCCACATTTCATATACTTCCCCCCAAACCTTTGGAATGTAAAATATTTATATAATATAATTAATATAATTATCCTAATTAATGTAGCCCATGTGATGAAAAAAATTCAAGATTATAATATCAATTCCAAAAAAATGTTTTTTAATATTACCAAAATTTTATGCCATCATGTAGAACATGTTTTATTTTATTTGTGGTTAAAATATGAATCAATTTGAAAAAATATTGTTATTCTAGTTAATTCTTTTTCAATAAAATTGTGTAGTGGGACAATGTTCTTGAAATGTGTTCTAGGACATTTAAAGACATGTTTAAATCATCCAAATCACAAACAATCACAACCATTTCAATCACAAAGAATGTGAATATCTGATGAAAAAATAAATTCACCAAAATAAATGAATCAATAAACATAATGGTCATTCAAAGTAGTTTCTCGTGAATGATTTTGGGGTGAGACATTCTTTTTGTGTACCCCAACTATGATTGTGCCCCACCATGAAAAAAAATTACATTAAGGCTAATTTTATTATCCAATTCTGGGGAATTTGGGTCTATTTGGTGCATCGAAGGCAAAACCATTTGTCAATTGATTGGCACTTCCTCCAAGGGTGGCATAAGACATTTCATGTGCCAACTTCAAGAAGATTAATCACAAATCAACATAGTGGCAGCTGTTGAAGATTGTTCACATAACATACATTGTAAGCCTATAAGAACAACTATTAAAGATGAATCAACTTGACCACCCACATTGGGAATATGACATGGTGCACAATTACACACATGGCCCTTCCATGTCTAACCATTTCAACCTTCTAACAATAACATTCTAGATGGTAGAACCTTTCGCAAACAAAAAAAACACATTTTTGAGTCACATCCAAAATAATCTATGTTATTTATTACATGTATGTGTATGCTTTTATGAATTGGTTTCTTGGGTGTAGCTTAAAAGCTAGAGAGATCAACTGATTCACTCATTTTATTGGATGCCATTAAATAAATTCCTGCCTTGTGGCTAGCAGCTAATAGAAAATTAATTATGCAATTGGAAACATACCACTGCCCACTAGATATTCATTAGATATTTCCATGTATATATATATATATATATATATATATATATATATATATATTTTTTTTTTTTTTTTTTTTTATATTTTTATTTTCAATATATTCACATACCTTCATATAAG
>Ga0116231_10014877_pt1 | contig 10268 bp, 9 predicted proteins | sample S1TSphgellanicum_2_FD_89695 | JGI IMG/M metagenome (GOLD analysis project Ga0116231, IMG submission 89695) | Host-associated microbial communities from peat moss isolated from Minnesota, USA - S1T2_Fd - Sphagnum magellanicum MG | ecosystem: Host-associated > Plants > Peat moss > Unclassified... | reverse complement strand
TTGGCTATGAGGCGCTCTCCCGCCTTTTCGCCCCGGTCCCGATCGACTTCGCCGAGGCCCTGCCGATTGCCGCTTTAGGCCTCGTAGTCAACGTCGCCAGCGTCTGGCTCTTGAGTGGGAGTCACGAGCATGGCCATCACCACCCCCACGAGCATGACCACGCACACGAACATGAACATGACCACGAGCATGAACACACCCACGGCGGCTCTCACCGTGATAACAACATGCGGGCGGCCATTGTTCATGTCATTGCGGATGCAGCGGTCTCGGTATTGGTGATTTTGGGATTATTTCTCGCACGCGCCTTTGCCTGGCTCTGGATCGACCCGCTGGTTGGCATCATTGGCGCATGTGTGATCGCCAGTTGGTCATATGGCCTGATCCGAGACACCGGAAGCATTTTGCTTGACATGGTGCCAGACCGTCAGGTCGCCGAAGGTCTCCGCAAGACCATCGAGGCAGGCGGAGACCAATTGACCGATTTGCATCTCTGGCGTCTCGGCCCTGGCCATCTCGGCGCCATTGTTTGCGTCCGAACGCAGCACGCCCGTGAGCCAGATTTTTACCGCACCCAACTCTCCGCTCGCTACCGCTCCCTCTCACACCTCACCGTCGAGGTGCGCAAAACGTCGTAGGATGGGTGAGCGCTTGCGAAACCCATCACTTTTACTGCCTCCCGCGAACCAGTGATCAAACTGGTTTCGGATTCCGCTCGCTAAACCCGCGTTGATGCCAATACGGCTAAGCGGGTGTCACTTCACTGGCTTTATCGAGCCGCGAAGTTCCGTACCCGGTCAGGCTGGCGTCATTTTGCAACCGGCCCGCGCGCCTCTCACGATCACGCTACCTTCCCGCAGACTCACAGAGCCCCGCTTTCTTCAATTTCCCCATAATCGTAGGCGGCGGCGCGGTAACACCCTGCGCGACACACGCATCCGTCGCAATGGCACGCGCCTCGGCTGTCCGTCCCTCCAACAGCACCGTTTGCGCCAGCAAGCCACGAATGGTGTTATTCAGCGCCGGATAAACCAGGGCGACTTTCGCATCCGACAGCGACAGCGCCTGGCGCAATTCGCGCTCAGCCTCAGTCGGGTTGTTATTCATCAAGTCCAGTCCCGCCTCTGTAAAATGCGACCTAGGGTCCTTCGGATAAATAGCGAGCAGATAATCAGCCTTGGCGGCCACATCAGCCGGCGTATGCGGCAGCAGCGTGTCGGGCATCAAATGCACAATCGGCTCATAAGCGGGGTAAGCACGCGCCACAGCATGGGCGGCGCTAGCGAATGAAAACAGCGCGCCGGCGGCCAGCACGTAGGCGCCCGCCCGAAGCGAGGGCCATCTTGCCCCATCCATCCAAGTCAGCAGCAACAGCAGCCCCAGAACCGAGCCAAGCAACACCCCACCGAGGTGACAGGCATAATCGGTGGGCGTGGCGGTGCCATGCGCCAGCGGCAGCAAGGCTGACACAATCAATCCCAACACCAAGCGCTGGTTGCGGGTTTTGCCGCGGCTCGCCGGCAGTCGAAAACTAATCCAGAACAGCGCGGCGAGCATCGCCATAATGCCGCCCGATGCCCCCACTGACACCGTCCCCGGCAGATCAACCAACACCGACATTCCCGAGCCAGCCAACGCCCCTGCGGCGAACAGGCAAAACATCCAGGCTGCCCCGACTTGCCATTCCAGCAAGCACCCGGCAAAGGCAAACACCACCACGTTGCCAATAAGATGCTGCCAAGAGCTGTGCAGCAGCGGCGCCGAAAGAATCCGATAGGCCTCCCCCGACTCGAGCATATTACGGCTCAGACCACCCAGCGCAATAAGGATCTGGACGCCCGGCCGCGCATCCTGCAGCGCCGCTTCTAACGCCAGGCGCGTTTCGAAATAATAGATCGTGCAGAATACCCAAATAAGCAGCGCCGTGACCCACGGAACGACAAATCGGGGCGCTTTTTGGGTGTGTGTCGTCTGAGCATATCGTGACCCGCGACGAACATCGAACGAGGTGGCTCCCATGGAAAGCATCTCTCAACAAGTGGTGCGTCAAATTGTTGCAACCCAGGGCGCTTTGCCACCAACGAGAGCGTTTAAAAATTAATACAATTCGCGTTTTTTCAACAAAATGGAATATGCCCACAACCTAGAGTCTACATCCCACCTTGCGGTGACACGCTTAAGATGAACGGCTTACAGCCCACCACCTGCACAAACCCCAGCCGAGCGCCCCGCATGAACCCGGTTCAACAACTGCTCTGACAATGCGATCGCCTGCTGCAACAGCTCAGCCACCGTGCCCGATTCCCAACGCACCCCGCGTAACGGAGACCCGATTGCGGTGAGTCGCTCAGCGCGGTGCCCATCGCCGCCGATCACGGCCGCGTACAGATCCGCATCAATCCCCAACCCCAACGGCCCCGCCCGCACCACACCCGAAGTCAAAAGGTTAGTGACCAATGCGCGGCCCTCAACCAGGTTCCAGGCATATTGCGCACCGGTGCAATTCACCGCGGCGTCAACCGTCACGGTGCTGACGGTCTCTGCCCCGCGCCAGATGACGTCCGCCCCAATACGCCCATCGCTCAGGCTGCGCAGCGCTTGCAGCCGCCCGGCCCGATGCTCAAACCACCCTTCTTCCGTCCGCCCGCGCTCCAACACCGCGGCCGACTGCGGCGCCGCGCGATGAATTGATGTGTCCCAAACTCGTCGGAGATGACGCAGAAAGCGCCGACGCTCAGCCAGCGGCGCCCGCTGCCAGAGAATACCCACATAAGGGCGGATCGCCATAACCAACCCCTGCCAGTCCGGCCGCCCATGCGGCGTATTGGCCAGTTCCGCCCGCGCCCGACGCAGCAGCGACAGCGCCGTGCGGGGCAGCGCCTGCTCGCCCAGAAAATCGCTGAGCGGCGCCACATCTCGCCGCGGATGCAATCCCAGCCCCCGTCGTGACACCGCGAGATAGCTGCCGCGATGCCCGTGCCGCTCCAGGCTGAGCACGGCGTCGAGCATGGTCAGCCCGCTGCCGATCAACAACACCCGCCCGCGCCGTTTCAAAGTCGCGATTTGCTCGATATTCCAGGGGTCTTCGAGGTAACGGCCCGACCGATACACTGAAGCATCAACCGTCACGTTGGGCCGCCCCTGAAACACCCCAAGGGCGAGCACCGCTTGATCCGCCAAAATCGTCGAGCCATCCGCCAACCGGATAACCACGCTTCTCTCATCGGCCTCAACATCCTGCGCGTCGGCCACCACATGCTGCAAAGACACCCCCGGCGCCGCCTGTGCCACCGCGCGCGCGAGTTCACCCCGCACATAATCCCCAAACACCCAGCGGGAGGCATGAGCGTTGGCATAATCGGGGGAAGCTGGGTCCCGCCAACCCCATTCGCGCCCATAGCGCGACAAAAACCGCACAAAGTGATTCGGCCGTTCCGGATAAAGGCTAAATACTTTTGCCGGCCCGTTCATCACATGGGTCGGCTCCCGCGTGGAATACGCCAGCCCCCGCCCAAGTTCGGCCCGCTTTTCGATAATTTTGATAGTCAAAGGCTCAGTCGCATTATCCAGCAGCTTGATCGCGGTCACCGTCCCGGCAAACCCGCCCCCAATGATGGCAATGCAAGGGATCTCGGTGCCAAAGCCCCGTGAATCCGTTGTCAAGCCCTTTGAAGATAAGAAATCGTCTGGCATGGCCAACCCTTAAGCTGCGCGTTGTCCATCTGTTCCACGCAACACTTCGTAGTCAAACGCCGGCCTTCAGCCGGCCCGCCCTGCATGAAACCCACAATACTTTTGTAGGGTGCAATGCGCTTTGGCATTGCACCACTTTCGCGCCGCAGTTTCTTGTTAGGATGGCTGGAGCGCTTGCGGAACCCATCATCCTCGGCGCCGCATGAAAGCGACGGGTTCCACAAGCGCTCCACCACTCCTAGGACGCCCTCTTCAAATGCTCATAATTCGCATCTAACCGCGAACGCAAATACGCAGCCCCAGTGGTCGGCGCATAACGCGGCGCCTCCCCCGGCGCCAGGCAAGACGGGATCACCTCCACCCGCGCATACGGATTAGGATCAGCAAAAAACGCCACCGAATACCGCTCCGCCTGTGGCCGCAGCACACGATGCGGCGTTGAGACGTAAATGTCATTGGTCCAGCGCATCAGACAATCGCCAATATTGCAGACAAACGTTCCATCGATATGCGGGGCATCCAACCAAACCCCATCCCGTCGTTGCACCTGCAACCCGGCCACCCCGTCCGTCGCCAGAATCGTCAGATTGCCGTAATCCGTATGCGTCCCGGCGCCAACCTCCCCGGGCTCGCTCGCCTCTCCCGCCGGGTAATGCAGCATGCGCAGCGTAGAGATCGGCCGATCCATTTTATCCGCAAAAAAATCTTCATCGAGCCCGAGATCGAGCGAAAACCCGCGATGAATATCCAGTTGCAGCCGCTGGCACGCATCATAATACGCCTGCACCGCCTCACGCCAACCCGGCAGATCCGGCCAATAATTGACCCCGCGAAACGGCACGCCGGCCAGCAATTCCGGGTCATCCGGCGCCAACTCCAGCCCGATATTAAACGCCTCTTTCTGATCAACCGGCGCCGTCTGATCAAGCCGTTCACTGCCGATCGCCGCATAGCCACGATTATGCGGCGATCGCGTAATGGAAACCGCTTCCTTCACCTCAAACGGCTGGGCAAAAAACTCATGTGCAGCGGCAAACATCCCGGAACGCACCGCATCGCTTATACCATGTCCGGACACATAGAAAAACCCAACTTCCCGGCACGCCCGCCCGAGTTCGGCGGCGACTTGAAGCCGTGCATCGAGATCGCTGGAAGACAGACCCGAAACATCGACGATGGGGATGTCACGCATCACGGTTTCTCCGGTTCATGTGCCCCTAACGCAGGGCAAACAGGTGAACAGACTGACGCGTTTCCGCAGCCGATCAAAGCGCAAATTTTTGGCGAAAGCCTCCAAAAGAAACGGCTTCCTTAATCCCTCCTGATCCGTTTAAAAAAATGTCACCTCACGCGCGGAGCCAGCCAGGTGAGGTTCACCCGATGGCCCCACGCCCTAAGAGCCTGACCGATAACGTGGCCGGAATGGTCAGATGGCGTGTGTTTACGAGCATCATGCGACAGCGTGCATCGCACGACGGAGCGGAGCGGCCTCTAATGGCCGTGAGCACCGAAGCGCAGGAAACGCGCGTCAGATGGCCGTTTCGGGCGCGTTATCGGTCAGGCTCTAACGCTGATCGCGGTAATAAGCCAACCCCAACGCGGCAGGTGCCGCCAGACGCCTTTGCGCCCGGCGCGAAGCCAATACCGGCAGGATCATAAAAGCCATGGTCCCAAGATAAGGCAACATAGAAAGAAACGCCGGCGGAATGGGCCAATTGCGCGCCTGCCCGACAAACCCCAGTGCGGTGATCAACCCAAACAAAAACGCCCCCGCCGCCGCATTAATCGGCCGAAACCCAGCAAAAATCACCAGCGCCACGGCGATCCACCCGCGCCCCCCAGTGATCCCGTCCGACCAAGAAGGCACAAAAGCCAAAGTCAAATACGCGCCCGCCGCCCCGGCAAACCCGGCGCCAACCACCACATACCAAAAGCGAATCCGGGTCACCGCAACCCCGGCGGCATCGGCCGCCGAAGGGTTCTCACCAACCGAGCGCATATTAATCCCATGCCGTGTTTGAAACAGCAGGAAATGCAGCGCCAGCGGCAGCACAATCCAGATAACATAAATCAGCACATTCTGTGAAAACACCGCCCGCCCCAAAATGGGCAGCTCCGACAACACCGGGATCGCCACCCCTTCAAACGTCGCTTTCGCCGGCTGCCCGGCATAGCTATGCCCAAGCGCCGCAGCGAGCCCCGTTCCCGCAATCGTCAACGCCAGCCCACACAACGTCTGATTCGCCCGCGAGAGCACCACCGCCGCCGAAAACACTGCGCCCGCCGCGAGCCCAACGGCGATCCCGGCCAACAGCCCCAGCGGCGCCGAGGGATAATGCGCAACGGTCACAATCGCTGTCATGCCCCCCAGTGCCATCAACCCCTCAAGCCCCAGGTTGAACACGCCAACCCGCTCGGTCAGCACTTCCCCCATCGCCGCCAGCGCCAAGACACCGCCCGCCAACAACGCAGCATAAAAAACCCCCGTCAAAAGCTCGATCATTGTGCAACCGGCCGCAGTCTGACCAAGCGATAATACGCGAGTTGCTCACCCACAGCGATAAACAGCAACACAAGCCCCGTCAGTGCCAGCACCTCATAGGTCGAAACCCCATAGGCCTGCAGCACAATCCCGCCGTTCAAAATAATGCCCATCAGCAGCGCCGCCGGCAGAACCCCAATCGGCAGCCCCCCAGCCAGCACAGCGACCATCACGCCGAGATAACCAAAATTATTAGAAATGCCGCCCTGCAGTCGGTGCACCGTGCCAACGATCTCTAACATCCCAGCCACGCCTGCGATTCCGCCCGACAGCAGCATCACCTGCATGAGTCGCCGACGCACGGGCATCCCGGCATAATGCGCCGCGTGCCGATTGGCGCCAGCCACCCGCACTTCATAGCCCCAACCCGTAAACGCCAACACGATGGCCAGAATAAGTGTCATGCCGACCGCAACACCAATGCCCCAGTGCAAATCACCACTCAGCTCCGGCATCTCATACGGCACGCGATCGCTGGCGGATTGCACGGCTTGCTGCGGATCACGCATCGGCCCCGTGCAAAGATAATTCACCAGTAAAATCGCCACAAAATTCAGCAAAAGTGTCGTGATGATCTCATCAATCGCCAGATAAGCGCGCGCCAAGGCCGGGATCAAAATCCACACAGCCCCGCCCATAAAACCCGCAACGAGCATCAGCGGCAGCATCACCACATCGTTGCTCTGTATGCTGAGCCCCACGACGGTGGCGGCAATAGCGCCCGCGTAAAACTGCCCCTCTCCGCCAATGTTCCACAGCCCGATGCGCAATGTCACCGCGGCGGCAAGACCGGTCAAAATCAGCGGCGAGACCAGCAGCCCGAGATCTTCCAACCCAAATTCGGTTCCAAATGAGCTGGTCACCACATTGCCCGCCAACATCGGCACGTCAAACCCAGCGATGGCAAAACCCAAGCCGCCCACAAGGAGTGCTGCAACAACCGCGATAACCCGCGTGGCGACAATGATAAGCGGGCTAATGGAGGCGACGCGTTGAAACCGCATCATGCCGGCTGCTTCACCGTCGGTTCAGCGCGCCCGCCCATCAGCAGGCCAATGCGTTCCGCATCCGCCTCTTCCGCGGGAAAAACACCCATAATGCGCCCTTGGAACAACACCGCAACGCGATCGGCGATGCCGAGCAATTCTTCCAACTCCTCAGACACCAACAGCACCCCGATCCCTTGATCGCGCATTTCAATCAGGTAGCGCAGCATCATTTCAATCGCGCCCACATCAAGCCCGCGGGTCGGATACGCCGCCACAAGCGCGGTCGTCGCAATCCGCATCTCCCGCCGCGCCACCAGCCGCTGCTGATTCCCGCCGGAAAGATTGCGCACGGGCATCCGCATATTCGGCACCAGAACGCTGGCATCGGTGATGATGCGTTTCGCCAAACCCGCCGCAGCACCCGGCAGAAACAGCGGGCCGCGCGCAATCGGGGGGCGCCGATACTCACGCAACACAGCGTTATCAGCAACAGCCATCGACGGCGCCAGCCCACTGCGCAACCGATCTTCCGGCACATGCCCGATCCCCGCAGCAAGAAACGCCGCGGGGTCCGCATCATACATAATCCGGCTACCGATGCGCACTTGCCCTTCCGTCACCGGGCGGATGCCCGTCAGCACTTCGCTCAGCTCGCGTTGCCCATTTCCGGCCACGCCGGCCACGCCAACGATTTCCCCGGCATGCACCGCCAGATCAACATCGCTCAGCGCCCGCAGCCCCCGCTCATTCAGCGCCGAGACACCTGCGAGTTGCAAAACGATAGGCCCGACGCTCCGCCGCCCTCCCGCCACACGTCCCGTCGGCATGCGTATCTCCCGCCCAACCATCAAAGTGGCGAGTTGCGCATGATCGCACTCAGCCGCCGGCAGCGTGGCGATCTTGCGCCCGGCCCGCAGCACCGTCACCCGGTCGGCGATCTCCAAAACTTCATCAAGTTTGTGGCTGATAAAAATGATCGCATAGCCTTTGGCCACAAACCCACGCAGCGCGCGGGCGAGGGCGGCGGCTTCAGAGGGCGTCAGCACCGCGGTCGGCTCGTCCAAGATCAGAACGCGGGCGCCCCGCGCCAGCACCCGCAAAATCTCAACCCGTTGCTGCTCCCCCGCCGAAAGATCTTCCACCCGCGCATCGGCGCGAACCTCAAGCCCGAACCGAGCCGCCAGTTCATGGGTTCGCTTCTCAAGCGTCGCTGCACGCACCAGCCGCGGGGTCTCATGCCAGCCAAGATGCAAGTTCTCCGCGACGGTAAACGCACGGATCAGTTTGAAATGCTGATGCACCATGCCAATACCCGCAGCAATGGCGGCAACCGGGGAGGCAAAGCGGATAGGGGTCCCATCCAGACGTATCTCACCGCCATCCGGTTGATAGATACCCGTGAGAATATTCATCAGCGTTGATTTGCCGGCGCCATTCTCACCGAGCAGCGCGTGCACCTCACCCACCCGCAAGTCGAGGTCAATCGCATCATTCGCGATCAACCCCGGAAACCGCTTGGTAATGCCCTTTAGTTCAACAACGGCGCCGCTTCCACGCGTTACGGCCACCCTGCTAACCCATCTTCAAACCAGAGACACCCGCGACCGGCCAATCCCAATTATACAGCGCCATATCGGTCATGGTCTGCCCCTTAGCAACCCGCACCGTGCCTTTCACGTCTTTGATCTCACCCACAAAAGGCGTATATCCCGTCAGCATCTTTTCGCGCACGGCATCAGCTTGCTTGCGCACGGCTTCGGGAACAGACTCACCCCAAGCGTCGCGATCGACCCCCTTGCCGATATCGAGCAAGAAATTCTTGTTGCCGGCCCATGTGCCAGCAAGCCGCTCTTTGACCTGACCCACGTAAAAATCGTTCCAGTTCACAACAATGGAACTAACATAAGATTTCGGCCCATACCGCCGCACATCGGTGTTCCACATGACCGCCGGAACGCCCCGCTTTTCAGCGACCTGCAAATACGCCGCCTCATCCATAATGCCAAACAGGAAGTCACAGCCATTATCAATCAGCGCCGTCCCCGCCTGCGCCGCCGCCTGCGGATCAAACCAGGAGTTGATAAGAATAACCTGCATCGTCGCATCTGGTTTGACCGACTGCGCACCCAACAGGAAAGCATTCACCCCGCTATAGACCGAAGCCACAGGCAGTGACCCGACATAGCCCAGCTTGCCCGTCTTGCTCATCAGCCCGGCAGCAACCCCGGTGACATAAGACGGCAACCAATGCTTCACATAATACCAGTCCCGATTAGCCGCCATCCCATGGCCGTTGCATTCAAGCCAGGCTATATTGGGCGCTTTGTCCGTAACTTGGCTCAATAAATCGCCATAATCCGAAGACAAAAACACAATATGAGCGCCCTGGGCGACAAATTGCCGAAACGTCCGCGGTGCATCCGCAGAATACGGAATATTCTCAATTTCAATAAATTTGGCCTTCGGATAGGCTTTCTTCACCGCCAAAAAGCCGAGATGATGCGAATACGTCCAGCCTTCATCGGAGATCGGTCCGACATGGCCAATACCGATAATCGCTTTTTCTTCCGCGATCGGTGCAAAACCCGCCGCTCGCGCCCCCTTAAAGGCCGACGGCAATATCAGCCCCCCGGCGCCCAGCCCTGCGATTGCCAAAAGGTCACGTCTGGAGACAGACATTGTCACGGCCACCATCACTCCCTATCGAACAAAAGAAAGGTTAGCACCTCCCGTGCCACCTCTCCGCCACCTCGTAGGATGGGTGAGCGAAGCGTTACCCATCAATCTCGACCCAGCAACGTAGCATGGGGTGAGCGAAGCGTTACCCATCAACCCGGCCGGATTGATAGCAACGTAGGATGGGTGAGCGAAGAGGCTGGGCAAGAATTCGCTGCGCCGAGCCAGAGGCGCCCCCCTTCTTTTTCACATGGGGCGCCGCCCGGAGGTGGTTTTTGAGCGCCGGAGCGGAGCGGCCTCTTCGGCCGTGAGCACCGGAGCGCACAAAATCCGCGTCGGATGGCCGGCGCAGTAGAATTCTTGCCCAG
>Ga0116231_10014876_pt1 | contig 10269 bp, 7 predicted proteins | sample S1TSphgellanicum_2_FD_89695 | JGI IMG/M metagenome (GOLD analysis project Ga0116231, IMG submission 89695) | Host-associated microbial communities from peat moss isolated from Minnesota, USA - S1T2_Fd - Sphagnum magellanicum MG | ecosystem: Host-associated > Plants > Peat moss > Unclassified... | reverse complement strand
TTCATTAAAATTTATGCATAGTGCTTACATTCTTTCAACAAAATATGTAGCATCTAATCATAATACATGAATACAAATGTATTATGGCCTTCAATAGATACACTATGTTCAAAAGTGTATGGCATTTGTTGGATTACATCCATACATGTATTGACAATTTCCAATACCATGTGTTATGAGTTAAATTTCTTTACTACTTAATGACAATACATATAGTTATACTTAGTGATACACTTAGCATATGGGGGGGTGAAACATATCAAGATGGAACAAAAGTGGCACATTGTGAAAGTCCATTTTAAGATTAAAATAAATTACATAAGTAACACGAAAGCAAGATATTTTGAATCACATGGGCCATGTAGCAAGGTGTAGTAAGGATATTCATCACAAGGATTTAAATATTTATGGTTTAACTTATTATAATCTTACTTAAAAGATTGCCATCTAAACTATTACTTTTAATAGATAAATAAATATTTTCGTAAGCATCATAACTCAATGTGCATTTCAAAATTTAATCATCAACATCTTTTCAAATTATTTTCCTTGACATCAATGTTACCACACCATATTATCATCAGGTCTTTTAGTCACTAAAGGCCATTATATAAAAGTGTATTGAATACATATTCATTTATTTTAAACTTGGACATTGCTTTGTACAATTTTTAAAAGTTCACAATAAATTAGATATTGGGTCTATAGAAGTTGTAAGAATGGGAACATGGATATCATCTATTGCCCCAATCTCATAAGGTATGTTTCATAGGGTTTGTTTTATAAAATTTGAAATTTTACTGCCATAACATTTTTGATTCTTTTTGTGGGTTTTTCAAAACTAAAGGTTTCAATTGTTTTTGAATGGTTGCACAAAAAAAAGTTTTTCACTATTATTTTAACAACTCCATATAGATCACCACACATTGTTAACAAATTATCGTTATTAAACCTTGAAGGTGCTATGGGAGTTCTTTTCCTTTTTAAAAGACATGCTCTTTCATTAATTATCAATATGAGATTATGAAAGAAAAAATAATTAGTATAAATATGCAAAAGTCTTGAAACTTAATGTTGCACATGCTTAAAAGATTCTTTAAATGAAACTACCAATTAGTTGATTGTTTAGAGATCCACCATGTTGAGCATGTTACCAAACTATCTTTTCCTTTCGACCGCCTTTCCTTTTGATAAAGATTATGGCCATCATCATCATCAATAATCCCTTTTGCTAATGGACTATATATAAGTTATTGCAATGCAACAACACTTTTCATCACATGACAAATCGCCCTAAAGAAGATAAAGGAAGGATGAATTTTGTGTCACCTTTTTCATCCATGGTGGAGCTTTTAAGGTACATAGAAAACTTGTTGAAATGGCAAGAACATGAGGAAAGAGAGAGGAAAAGGGAAGAAAAATATATATAAAAAGAGAAATTGATTTTTGTGCCCAAGACTTTGGCATATTGACTTTACACTACTTGGGTTCCAAATGTTCAAAAACATTATAATATGAGCCCAAGTTAGTCTAAAAAATGAGGTTAAAATTGTTTAGAGCAAGCCAAAGCTTTCTTAGGATCGGGCTTTAGTGTAAAGTGGGCCTTGATATTCAAGTTAAACTTTGTTGGTTTTGCCCTCATGGAGAAAGACTATGAAATGGTGGCTACTTCATTTGGTTTGTCTAACACATTGTTCAAGTTCTAGCTCATCAATTTAAAGCACAAATTATTAATATTTGAAATCATGTTGAACAAATCTCATAATTTAAGATAAAATATGAGTAAGAAATTTTTATAACATGAGGGGTAAAATGGAATTTGACATTTTTTTCAATGTTGGAAAATTATTAAATTAGGGATAAACAAATATAAAAATCAGAATTGATGGTTGTGAAAAAATTCAAAATTTTGCCCAAAATTCATTTTTTCCCCTTCAAATTTTCAATAACCCATACATTCACACTTTAGATCTTTTACTTTAATTTTAATTTTAATTTATTTTAATATATTAATACCACAATGTATTTATTCATCCCATCCACCTCAAAAGCCCCCCCTTTTTTTTAAGGATAAAAACATCTTCATTGGTTATATGGAAATGTATGAAACAAAAACTTAGTGCTTAAATTTAACTTAGGATATTGCCATGGGTAGGAACAATGTGAGTGATATTAATTGGTTTTTTTAAAAAAAATTGTGGGTCAATAAAATGAAGTGGTTTTATCAAGACATTAATTAAATGATGTAAACAAAGTGGGAAACAAATTCACTTAAAAAAAAAATTTGAAGACCTCTAAAATTCACAAGAGCAAAGTCAATAATCCTTGAAACTTGAGATTAGTTATAGGGTTCTAATATCTTGAAAGATTTTGGTTTTTTTTTTTAAAGCATTTTTCTGAAGATTATGTTTTGGCAAGGTGAAATATTTGAATTTTCCATAATTCTTCTTTTTGCCTTAAGATACTTTTTAAATGTAAAATGGCAAAGGCTACAATTGTGATACACCCACCTTTGTTTATTCTCTTGAAAATTTTCTATTTTTTCATCCCATTAGGTAGACCCACATTCAAAAGGGATGAAACCATGTGCATCTGGGCTCATGACACCCTTCAGGGAAACTCTAATCTAAATCAGGTTGCTTGGGGCCTAAATTAGGTACCTAATACCCTACTTTGCACCTAAATTAGGTACTTGGCGCCCAATTCAAGGCCCAAAAAAAGAAACTAGATACCTGAAAAAAAAAGAAATTGGCGTACATTCTTTTGCGTACGCCAATTGGCATACGTTTCTTCCGTGTACACAAATTGGTGTACGTTTCTTCTTCGTAAGCGAATTGGCCACCGTTTTGTACCTACGTGAATTGGCGTACTTTCTTATGCATACGCGAAATGGCATACGTTCTTGCGTCTACGCGAATTGGAATACGTATAAGCGTACGCAATTGGCGTACATTCTTCCGTGAACGCGAATTGGAATACGTATAAGCGTACGCAATTGGCGTACATTCTTCCGTGAACGCGAATTGGCATGCGTTCTTCCGCGTACGTCAGCGGATCGGCGTATGTTCTTATGCGTACGCGAATTGGAATACGTACGTTCTTCCGAGTACACGAATTGCCATTTCGCTGTCAGCGTTCTCGCGGGAGCGTATGTGGCGCGTAGGTGGTACGTTCCTTCGTTTCTTGTTTGTTTTGTTTTCGCATTCTCCTCTTCTATGCTTTTCCTCCTCGACTTTCCCCCCCCCCTCGCCCGCTCCCTCTTTTTCCTTCTTTGTTTTGTGATGCATTCCCCTCTCTCTACAAAATTCGTCGTAGCCACATCTCATCGCCACAACAGCAACCAAAAGAAAAAAAAAGAAAAAAAAAAAACGGATCTCTTCGTCGACGTCCTCGTCGCAATAAATCTATTTTGTTCTCTGTTGTGAGATCACCTTCTGTTGCCTTTAGCCGTCATTTCTTCAAAATTTCTCCTCCCTGCTCTGACTGACTTGCCTGCCGCTGCGAATATTCCCTCGAGAAGTTGGACGCGACGAAGAAGTCTCCCACACGTAAGTAAATTCTCTTACAAAATTTGTAGAAACGACTGTGTTTGTGTTTGTTTGTTTGTTTGTTTGTGTGCATCTCTCTATGCGTAACTGTATTTTGTGCTTTTGTTGTTTATCGGTTAGAATTTGAGGAACAAACGTCTTCGATTTCTATGATATATGAGCTCAACAACTGCCGTCGGCTGTGGTTGTCTCGCGGGGAGGCGGGGTTTGTGTTCCCTTGCAATTTTTTTTGCTGACATTTCTATTTGCATTTTTGTTTATCTCTTCTTCTTCTTCTTCTTCTTCTTGTGTGTGACTGACTGTCTCCAGATGCCCCTGCTTGCGCTCGGTTTGCGTTTCTTTCTTTATTTTTATGCTTTTTTTCGGTGTGGCTGCTGCGGCCGATGATGATAATCTTGCTCTCTGCATTGCAGGCAATCTCGTGACGACTTCTGGCTGTCTGCCGTTGTTGGAGGATGAGGTGTAGCAGGGCGGCTACTGGGAGGAGAACCGGCCTGCTTGTACATAATAAGGTTGGTGTCTCTTCTGAATGTTCTCGGATTCATGAAGTCCTCCTCTGCTATTCTCAAGCATGCGCTAGCTGCTACACGAGGGAGAGGAGGTTTTGCATTTCGTTCACTGACGATCTCTTTCTTCGATCACCGTCACATAATATGATTGTTTACGCTGCAAATTCTTCCCTAATCCTCCCGTGAGAATCGTGGCCGAAGATGCACTTCTCGAAAGAATTGCGTGCACGCTCATTGAAGAGCCAGCCAGTCAGAAGAGAAGAAGCGATCATTCTGTGAACCGCAACACCACCACCGCTGTGGCGGAATTGAAAGAAATTGTTGAGTTGCTGCAGCTGCAGGAGCTAAACAGTTTACCGTAACCATGCCATCAGTGCCATCAAGACGGTCGCCGCTCAGCAGTGCTGGTGCTGGTCTCCAAGCACGCAGCTACAGTAGTACGAAGATCAATTGGTGCCGACGGGCTCTGGTCTTCTCCTTGGTCTCCTTTTCCGTCCTCGCGCCCATATTCTTACTTGACAATCAGAACAGCAGCAGTTCTTACAATTCTGGTACGCCATGATCCATCTTCACCACCTGTGCGCCAGATGCTAGCTAGCTCCACAATTCTGATTGCTTTGGCACATGTAGTAGTGTAACAACACCAGAATTCTCATTTTCCTGCAGATGTTTCCACTTTGTTGAGCTCCTGTGCTGTTTTTCCTTATCCTGACAAGGTGGAATATGTGCAGATGATCATGGAGTTGATGCCTCTCTGTACAGAGTATGCTCTGGACTCTTAGTAACCCAACAAGCACATGAGTTTTTGTTTTTGTGTGTACTTGTTTGCCAATGCTGTTTGTTGTTCTAGTGTTGTCATTGTGAGGGCAGATGTTGTCGTGATTTTTAATACAACAATGTGCTGAAGAAGTCGAAGATGATATAAAGAATGATGTCAGTTCAAGGGTTGCTAGCAGTGAAAGTTTTCCATTCGATTCCAGCAGTCCAGGGCAATGCAATAACTGAAATCATCTTAAAATTATGCAACTATTTTTTTTCTGCAGTTTCGTGGCAAGGAAGTCAGAAGGCGCAGTGCTTTAGAGCAGTTAGAAGTTCTTTTTCCCAAGGAGGTTGGCAGTTTTATCTCTAGCTTATCCTGACTTGTGTTCTTGCTCCAATTACACAGGATTTTGCTAGATGATTGGCACTGGATGCAAGGAATTAGGTTTGAGTGTCATCAATATTTGGAAGAGGAATATTACCATTACAATGTACTCTCCTTGTGCATCTAGTATAGATAAGTCATTGCATTTGTATGCTGTACCAAGTACCACCTGCGTGTTTTGCTACATTGGTTTTTGCTGTGTTTGTCTTTTGTTATGTTGTGTTTTTGCCTTATCAACAAGTGAGGATGTTAGAATGCCACCTTACAACTTTGTTGGTTTGCTCAGGTACTTGATATTGTTGTCACTGCAAACAAGGATGAGGAGGCTGGACCTTTGAATCTTAACATTGCTGGCAAGAAGGATTTCTCTTCCTCTTGGGTATTGGAAGAGACTGTGGATGCTGGTAGGAAAGCATCTGATTTGCAACAGGTAGTTATCACTTGTATACAAGGCTAAAAAGCACAACATGGCATAATTAAGTGAAATTGACCATTGTTTCATCTGGAGTGTTTGTCTCCTCTCCTGTTTCAAGTACCTTGTTTGAAAGACCAGATCTTACACTTATTGCTGTCTCACATTCACATGAAACCTCAGTTACTTCTGCCTGCCTTCCTTTTGTTGTTTTCAGGAACCTGAATCAGATCCCAACAGACTAAAGAACATTGAAGACATCAACAACACAGGTTCTCAAGATGCTCAACAAGGAGCAGAGGAAGTTGCTGAAAAAACTGAACTGGGAGACCTGGGCAAACAATGTGAGAGGTCAAATGCTGGGGGAGTGGAAAGAGGAGACGCTAAAATGGGGAACAAGAATCTGACGTTGATAAAGGCTGCAGGTGTCCAAACTGGGGAACAAGAACCTAATGTTGAGCAGCAAGAGGAAGGACTTGCAAATTCTGAGCAGCAGGCATCAGAAGGAGAGTTATCTGGTAATTGTTGTATTAACTGTTCCAACCTCTTACAGTTGCCGATATAATGACCTGTCAAAGTCCTAAATGTGGTTGTGTCTAGAACACTGCTGCAGTGCATCAAGGTGTAATTGGAGGTTGCTGTCAAGTTTGCTTGGAGTGCATTGTTGTGAATATTTGTGAAGTGGTTATCCCTTGACTAATGACTCTTTGTGTCAGTCAGAGATGCACAGGTGATAACCACTTTCTTTGTGCTCTTGACTGGAAAAAGCATTCAGATACAGTCCCCACATAGAGACATTGGTATTTTGCTCAACCAATACCAGTGTCCCTGACAACTTTGTGGTAACATGTATGATGGGATCAGATGCAACAACTCAGCAAGCCATCCTCAGTCATGACCCGGCAAGAATTGCACAGGTAAAGATTTTGCACTTGGTAACATCAGGGTTTAATTCAAACTAAAAATGTCATAACAACTGGGCTCTCCTACTGAAAGATCCCAGAACAATATGAGTGCAGCCATAATGTGACTCTCTCTGTTTTCTTTTTTGCTGCCTGAATGAGCTTTTGTAATTCATGTCTGCAACATCGTGTGCTGAGATATGATCTCATGGTGAGAAGGGGCATGTTGCTCTTTGTGTAGCATGACGGGAAGATTTCCAGTATATTCCTGTTTCTTAGAGTGGGGTGCATTTTGCATTTTGTGCCTTTCCTAGCAACTCAATGAAAAGAATCAGGAAATCTTTACTGTCGTTATTCTGGGTTTTCAGTGAACATGCCACATACCTTTGCATGGGAGGGGTATGAAGAGTGTGAAGGCTGAGAGAATCTGCAGTTCAGAAACAAATACAGCATCCATGTATCTTACTAGCAAACCAGCAAACAGGAAAGAAAAAAAACTGGAGTAGACTGACAGTTCTTGTGTAGCAGGAGGATCAAATGAAGAAGGTGGGAGCTGATGCATTGCAAAGGACAAAAAAGGTAGAGAATGGTATACTTGACAAGTACAGTGCCTCACAACAAAATGGGAGAACTCAAAATCATGATTCGTTGATTCAGTTAATGCATGACCAGCTGATCATGGCACAAGCTTATGCTTATATGGCACAAGCCAAAAATCATGTCCGTCTTTTCCGTGACTTGCAGCTCCACATTAAGGATTATCAAAAGGCTCTTGCAGATTGCAATGTTGATTCACAATTACCAAGGGGGTTAGTGTTTTCCTGCACACAATCCTATATTCTGTACTAGCTTACAGATTTGTTTCTTTCTGCCATATCTGACGTATCTTGGTGTTTTAGCCGATAGGCCAGGTATCTTTCAATCAGGTTCTTATCTCAATGTAGGTTTTGCTGAGAAGTACTGGCTTCTGGTAGCTGTAACAATTTTTTATAGTGCATGTATCATGCTACCTTCTGTAATGCCCTTAAGGTGTCTGTGGACTTTGAGCATGTTTTTTTTAAAGCTATTTTCTGCTGCTTATTTATTTTCCTCTCTAAGTTAGCACTGCATTTCTTTTAGCATTTCTAATTCCTGGGAAATTTACTGCATGAGGCCCATGGTAACTGTCTGTTGTAGGTTCCTAGATTGGAGCGAATGTGTTTCTCATTTGTTCATATCTCTTTTCATCTCTTCATCTCATGACATGCAAATTTTGATAAGTGCAGAGTAAAAGAGAAGACAAAAGCCATGGGACATCTTCTGGAAAGAGCACAGCGGCAGCACTATGACAAGAGCACAGTGATGAAAAAGTTGAGAGCCATGCTTCAATCTGTCGAGGATCAAGCCCGTAGACTCCAGAAACATAGCAACTTTTTGAACCAGTTGGCTGCCAAAAATGTACCCAAAGGATTGCATTGTCTATCCATGTGCCTGATGGTGGAGTATCATGCACATTTTCCTGATGAAAAGGAGTTTGTAGATCATGAAAAGCTAGAGGATCCATGTCTTTACCACTATGCCATTTTTTCTGACAACGTTCTTGCTGCAGGAGTGGTTGTCAACTCAACTGTGTTCAATGCAAAGGTACTTTATCTTGATATGGGTTAGTGTTCAGCTCAGTATAATCATCTGTTTGAGTCAAGTGTGGGTTTGACAGAATAGGTATATTGGCTATATATCCACTGTTGAAAGTTGTTTCTCAACATTGGTTAATGTTTGACACTAACCTACAACCATTGTTGGGAACTGACGAAGTCAGAGGGGATGTAATATGGTAGGTGGTCAATACCATACATTCTGTTGAAGGTCTCTGAACATATGTATGACTGTTGCGAATGTTCAAACCACTCCTTGATTTTGTTTTGTGGTCTTGCTTCTCTTTTGTTTAGGATTGGGCTTCCTCTTTTCCATGCTTGCTGGTTTGTTGCTGTTAAGTTGTCAGATCTGAAATATGTCTAACCTCATGATCAGGTGATCTCTTAAATTGTTTTTGGATTGACTTAAAATCAACACTATTGAGAAATACCCAGTACTCGTGAAGATATTTATCTGGATGCCCTATAGGTCCCATCCAGAAGGTTTGCTACATCAAGGCACATTTTTCAGTTGCTCTCCCAATATGGCCAGGCACTATTGACCTTTTTGTGAGGTCCCATAACTTCTTCTGTAGGGGATCTATTAACAGATTTTGATGTGTCTGTGGCAGGAACCAGAAAAGCATGTTTTTCATGTGGTGACAGATAAGCTAAACTATGGAGCCATGAAAGTATGGTTTCTTGTAAACCCTCCTGGCAAGGCAACTATCCATGTGCAAAATGTTGATGACTTCAAGTGGTTAAACTCTTCCTACTGTCCTGTTCTGCAACAGCTTGAATCTGCAACCATGAAGGAGTATTATTTTAAAGCTGATCATGCCACAGGATCAGCTAACTTAAAGTTTCGGAACCCCAAGTATCTGTCAGTGCTAAATCACTTGAGATTTTATCTTCCAAAGGTTTTCCCAAAGCTTGACAAAATCTTATTCCTGGATGATGATGTTGTTGTCCAGAAGGATCTCACTCCTCTGTGGGACATTGACCTCTCCGGTAAAGTAAATGGTGCAGTTGAAACTTGTGGACCCAGTTTTCATCGGTTTGACAAATACTTGAATTTCTCAGACCCCCATATTTCACAGAATTTTGATCCACATGCCTGCGGGTGGGCATATGGTATGAACATGTTTGATCTGAAGGAGTGGAAAAAGAAGGATATCACTGGCATTTACCACAGATGGCAGAGTCTGGTAGGTTCCCTTCCAACACCACTTTTTACCCAATCTTCATGTACATGGTAATGTGTGCAAGTCTTTTGAGATTCTCTAATGTCAGTAGACACTTTTTGTAAGCAGCTGTGGAGCTTTGAATAGACTATCTTTTCGGAGTTGCTGCCACAGTTCCATCAAATTACCAGGGCATATTACTGGACATCTGAGGCATGTGAACCTGGCCAGAGAGCCGTATATGTTTGATGATTACTAACCCCGTGGTTTTTGATGTGGACAGAATGAGGATAGAAACTTATGGAAACTCGGGACACTGCCACCTGGTTTGATAACTTTCTACAACTTGACATATGCACTCGACAAGTCATGGCATGTATTGGGGTTGGGATACAACCCAAACGTTGCTTTATCTTCAATTATGCAGGCAGCTGTTATCCATTACAATGGTAACATGAAACCATGGTTAGAGATTGCTATCACCAAGTATAAACCACACTGGTCCAAGTATGTGAAATTTGACCATCCTTACCTGCAGCAATGCAACATCAATGAATGAGAGTGTATGCTTTTGATTGTCACGGGATTGCAAGACAAGCTTGTGGAAGGGGAGGAGACCAGAGTGGAATGGAGTAAAGCTGAGCTGAACTGACTTCGATTATAAGCAACTAACCTGTGCCCCAGTTCACAGTGCCACAGCAACAGATGTTTTAAGGTACCTTGTACAAATTTTGTACCTACTTCACAACAGAACGAGTGTAAGGAAGTCTTTGTTAACCATAGCCACAACCACTCATCACCACCGCCACAGATTCTTTAACAGGGTATCAGCAAGTATTGATGCTGAATCTCTTCCAAAAAAGGGGGTGGGTAGCACTGCAGACCCAGATTTCAAAGTTCAGTGAATCCTACATTCTTGGAAATCTTCAACCTTACAGGCAAGTTCAAGCAATTCTT
>Ga0116231_10014875_pt1 | contig 10271 bp, 8 predicted proteins | sample S1TSphgellanicum_2_FD_89695 | JGI IMG/M metagenome (GOLD analysis project Ga0116231, IMG submission 89695) | Host-associated microbial communities from peat moss isolated from Minnesota, USA - S1T2_Fd - Sphagnum magellanicum MG | ecosystem: Host-associated > Plants > Peat moss > Unclassified... | reverse complement strand
ATATGTTGTGCATTTTCATATTTATTTGCCACTGTATAGGGATCACTTCAAGCTTCGCCTCTTTCCATGTGGAAAGGGATTTCCCTGATTTGTGCAACTTCTTCAATGACTTTGTGCTGTGGTTCTTTCCAGTTGCTCTCAATTCTTTAGTCTTCTGATAAGCCTGATTGCTTTGTTCTCCCTTCAAAGATTGATGGAGTATTGGGGAAGATTTTCCCTGAAAGTGTTTCAAACCATGTTATCAATAGTGGGTTGGTGCTGTCATTTGTTCCATCCTGGGATCCTCTTCTCCTAATTGTAGGACTGGAAAATGATGCACAATGTGTTTGCTTCACTACTTTGAGGTATAAGGTATGTTATCCAGGTGAATAATCCTTGGCTGTGGGATTGGTCACTTTATTGATTTTCTCGTAAGGATTTGTTTGAGACTACACATATGCAATGTGCTCTTCACAGACCAAATTAGTTTACATTCTGCATTGAGTGTATGCAACAGTAGGAGCTTATTCTGATGCTTGACTGCGCAATAAGGTGATTGCCTGCATTTGAATGAACTCCACTGACAGAACTGATCTGAGGATTTTGATATTGCAGGCACACACTCTGATGTCACCACACACAAAGAGTCTATACATGTGTTGGGGAGAGTGTGTATGTGTATAAAAGCACTTCAAAGGAGTTGACAGACATCAACAACCGACTGAAGAAAAAGGTCTGGTAGGTCTGGTTCTGGAACTAAACAAATCATGAGCAGGCATGATCATGGGTCTTAGTATCTGATTTCCTTGTTGCCTTGAATTTTCTTATTGATTTGGCAGTTGCAGAAACACTCTGGTTTTAGTGACAGTACCTGGGTTGTTGATTCAGCAGGTGCCTTGGCAGTCTGGATTTTAGCTGGCCCACCCTCTGTGTGAGACATTGGCTTGTCAGACATTACATTGTTTAAATGTTAGCACCAAAGTGAGGGTAGTCTCTTTCCCTATCCACAGATTGGCTACAAAATGCAGTTTAATGATTTGTTAATAATTCAGTTTAACAATTTGGTACCCTTCATCTGCTGTTTGGTGCAGCATTCATATGAGGTCCTGTTTACTTACCCAAGATTTCATGCTTTAAGAGTCTGGAGGTATGCCAACTTCCCAGTCCTATTCTATATGCCCAACATAATTACTTGTGAAATGCAAGAGTCCTACTTGTGTAATAGATCTCTCATTGGATCTAGTTCAGTCTTCATGTCTACTGCTGTTTGTGAAGGACCGAGTCTCAGTAGCAACTAATTTATGTAAGAACCTATAAAGTTCAAGGAAGCAATACGCAATTAACTTTATACAATGGCTGAGTCCAAAGGAGTTTGGAATTTGATTTGTGCAATCTTTCAAGTTAATAAGACTATTCAAGACTATGAAAAACCATACGACATCCCTTGCAGGATTGAAATTTCAGATAAGTTGATTGTTTAGTGCTTGTGCATTCAAATCCAAAGCAGTTGTGCTGCTTTGAATGCCCATTGCACCATACAAGCCAAATCAGTGGTATGTGTGGGAACTGATGCCAATCAACCATACTGAAATGAAAAGCATATTAAACAACTTGAATCTGCCTCAGAAGTTACACATTGATGGAAATATCCATTTTGATGGCAATTTAATTTTGTGTCACTTGCTCACTTGACGTTTAAATCATCATGACAGAAACCACTATAACATGGAATTGAGGGTACAAAGAGGAACTTTGTTCTTCAAAGAATTTGGCATCCATGCCTTGATGATCAAGCATGGAAGCATGGTAAGAGTGATTATATGAAATGTGTATGTGAGTAATTGGACAAAGCAAACTTGAATATGTGCCCTCTTCCTTTTGGGTAGCCAAAAGCTTTAAGAGTATTGGCTTAGTTCAAAGGTGGTGTGTTGGAGTACTTGAGACATGATGTGGTATCAATAGAAAGAGTTTTTGTATGACTTCAATGCTTTTATGGACCCCACTTGTTTGGCTTAAAACTATTGTCATCAAGGGATTTACTATTCATCTCTTGTCTTGGAGGGATGATGAATGGCTTGTATTTTTTCATCTGTATGTGCAATAATTGTGAAAAAATGTGAACTTGATATAGGTTATCTTCATTAAGCACATGGGTCAACAAAATTATGGTATTGATGTTCAAACCAAAGCCAATTATAGTATCTAGGCACAACTTTGCAAGGCATTTGCACATCTAGGGATAAAGCTCACATGATTTGAGTAATCAAGGATTGTATGATAATGTGTGAGTTCATTTTGTGTTGCTATCAATTTTACCACCATTCTCGGGTGTGACAGGAGCACTTTCAAATGTGTTCCAGTCTTTGGTGTGGTGTTGTTGATCTGTCTATTCTTTATGATGGGATTGGTATGATTAATTAGTGGGCCACAAGTTAATTTCATTTGACACAGTGTGTGGTTGGTGATCTAGAATTTTTTTGATTTTATCATTTGCTTCTATGTGCATAGTGAAATTTTTTTGTTTTATTGATTCATTCATATGAAACTTTGCATGCTCGAAATGTTCAAAATACATTAAAGTTCTCTAGTGTAGTGAAAGTGAATCTGCACATACCCTTATAATTTGTAATTTTGAGTTGTTATGCACCAATTTAGACTAATTTGTTACTTTTTCATGCACTAGTATGCTTTTGTGGGATCTTAGTTTCATTGTGTATCACTACTTTTGGTGAACTTGCTTCCAAAAGGAGTATACATAAGTTTTTTGTTTGACCAGTTGTCATATGTAGAGGAGCAATTTATGTAGTTAGAGATGAGAAACAAATGTCAAGTTGTCAATTTAGATACCCGTGTGATTTTAATCCCATGTTTATCTCTCCGAAGCATGTACATTTGAATTTTGGTGGGTTGAGTGCATCGTTTTGTGTTGATGCTACAAACATTGTAGTTTTGTGGTTCTTGTTTGCCAAGTATGATGAAAAAGTTGTATTTGTTGTATATCTATTTATTTCAATATTGGATGTTGGATGGATTACACAACAATTTGTTTGGAGGTTGTAGGGTTGGTTGTGTCCCTCTAGTATATATTGGGTGCCATTAAATTTTGAAAGAGATTTAGTTGTGTTGTGCAAATATTTTTGCCCATTAACTGACATATCTAATTGCTTTAATGATAGGCAAATCCTGCTTCTGAGGGTTTTAATGCGTGTATTAGATAAATAGGATTCTAATTTTGAAATGTCTTTCCCATGATATCTGACAAATAAGTTTTTCCCAAGTATCACAGGAAAAAAAAATTAAAAAGGAGAAATGGGTGTTTCAAAGCCTTTTGTGGATGGAAAATTACAGGGTGTAATATGCCCTTCAACCACACAACAAAAATCCTATGAAGTCATTACACATATTGGGTAGGCCACCATGAACCAATTTTCCAACTTTTTCCAATCTCAAAACATAATAAGAGAGAGCGAATAAGAGACAAAAACAGAACCCGCCTGCAAAGAAAAACAGGAAAAGCGTGCTTGGCAGGATTCGAACCTGCGCGGGCAAAGCCCACATGATTTCGAGTCATGCCCGTTAACCACTCCGGCACAAGCACACAACGGAAAGTGGCGGCTGTCACTTTATTTTTATACCTTTCCGGTTCAGCGCTAATGTCTGTGATTGACTCTTGTTCTTGACTGTCAGACCCAAAGCACAGCCGGACAGAGCTCGTTTGGGGGTGTTTAGCGCCCCGCCTACAGTAGTAACTGAACGATTTCGGCATAAATTAAATGATTTTTCATTTCATCAAAATTTTGAAAAAAAAATTATCATTTGTTTCAATTCTTTTTATAAAGTTAAGAATCTGCAAGATTTCAACTGTCAGGTTTGAACCGCAGACCTTCTTAAAACCTTCAAAAACCTAAGACTGAGATAGTCCAAACACATTAGACTGTATCAAAAATATGAAAACTGTGTTTATTATTTTTTATAACCATAATCTGTAGAAATGTTCAGAATTTTTTTTAAAAAGTGCTGAAATTAAAAATTAAAAATTAAATTAATTATTCGAACATTTGTTGTTCAATCGGATCAGGGAGTATGGTATTCCTTTCCCAAGTTAAACATAACCTCTAAGAAGGTGAATGTACTATCCCAGTAGTTGATGGATGGTTTTCACCCATTGCCCTGGAGTAGGACCTCATACAGACCTCTGACAATGGCTATAGTAAAGGAGAGAAATGTTGCGGAGACCCCTATCTTAAAGAATAGGATATTTATAAATTTTAGAAGCTTTGAACCAAAATTATTCTGGGATGCATTTTACCATGGTAGTAGATATCAGCGTTCGTGCTGGTTGAGTTGTAGGAGGGGATCTATCTATCTATGAAGGAAGGTTGTTTGTTTGTTCTCACATTGAGAACTCTGAAGCCATGAGACCTCTTATCCCACTCTTGGTATTGTTGGTGCGAGGGTGCACCAAAATTGTTCTCTAATGTTTACATTCAAGATGCAAGAGTTATTGAATATTGAATAATTTTCTCATTGAAAATTTAATAAAATCAAAATTAATAATTTTAGTGAAATTAAGGTGTGCTTTTGGTGTTGTTGGAAAGTGTGTAATGATGTGTAAGATTTTGTGGAGGTGATTTTGTAATTTTTAGACCTAAATTGTAGGAGATATTGGATTTTGAGTAATTTTTTTTAGGGTTTTTTTCTTTCAATTTCGTGGTTTTCAAAGTTGTAAAAATGTCAACATTTTGCAATTTTTTGTTGTTGTCATGATGTGAATTTTTATAAAAGAACGCTTCTCTTTGTCATTGGAAATTCAATACAAATTCAACAAAATAAGAAACTAACAATTTTAAAATTCACACTTGGGTTAACAACACATGCCGCACTAATATCCTATAATGCTTAAACATTTGAACACAAAAATAAGCCATGTGAGCCCAACAAGAGGTTGCATCTTTTCATCTACTATTTTTAGTTCAAATTCATATTTTTTGAAGGTTGCAACTTGTAGGTGTGTTTTGATCATGCCCATTTTGAGTTTTGGAACTTGAAGTGTTTTTTTTTTCTTTGGTTCTTGCAAGTTGTATGTTGTAGTTTGGGAACTTGTGGTCATTGTTGTGTTTTCTAATCATTGTCATGCTTTGTGGTCATGCTTGTGCTTTGACTTTACCATTGTGGCAACATTTGTCTCACCTTTGAACTTCTAGTGGAATTTCATCTTTGGGTCATCCATTGTTTCACATGTTGCAACATCTAGCCATAGCTCCAAAATTGTAAATATCATTAAAGCTACCATCCCTAAACATATGCTTAAGTTGTCTTAAGAAGAGAAATTTGTGAAAAACAAGTTCTATGAATATATAACATGACCTTTTAGGATGTTTGGGCTATGAAGCTCCCTTAGGAAGAATTTGTGATAGGTCTAAATGACAAAGTTTCACATTGAAATGTAAGATTTGTAGCCACATTGAAAGGTGTGAAAAGTTTTTGTGCCTTAAATTTGATGGGTTGTACAAGCATGTATTGTGGTAGGAAGAAGGTGTTGGTAGATACCTTTGGTTGACATAAAGGAATGATTTATTTTGAGAATAACAACTAATTCCAGAAAAATGAAAAGTTGTTTGCCTCCTAATTCAATCAATGGATGTCTTCCAATAGGTATGTGTGGGCATGGAGGGAGAAGAAAATTGCTAGAGAACCCATTTTGCATGTTGATTTCATGTTTTGAGCCAAGGTCAACTAATGACAAAATATTAAAGCTTGAAAGGTTTATTAACATTTTTTACATTTTCAAGCGTAACCCCAAAAAACATTGGAGTGATTCATCTGGCTCGAAAATGGTTATGATGTTGTGTGACATTGTGATCAACAGACTAAGAGAAGTTTTAGGTGTTGTTAAATTCATCTCCCTATCCACTAATGAGGATACTGCAATCAACAATAGTAGTTGGGTGGGATCCATGCATATGTGCTTGAGAAATAGAAACAAGTCCCCATTCTATTCACCTTTGAAGAGGTGATAACATGTGCTACTACAACAAATAACACCTAGGTAATGTTGTGTACTCTTTTGAGTTTTGGCAATATGGATGTTCAAGTGGTGGGCCAAAAATTGGTGTCATTTAAGATTGATGGAGGGTCTATTTTTACTAATGTGTGCAATGCAGTCACCACTCAAATCAAACATGATGTGGTTCTTTTTTCTATGTTTGTTCACTATGTTGCAAAATAATTGACTTGGTTGTGAAGATTTTATATATTTATTAGTCATTGGTTGACAACATTGAGAAACTACTTGTCGGAATATATTTTTATTTTTTTCAATATGGGAAGAGAGCTCTTGAGCTTGAAAGACTTGTTACTTTATTCAATGTGAAGGCATTGAATTTCCTTTGTAATGTGAAGACATGTTGGTTGTCAATGTTTTCTCCTCCTAAAGGGGTGTTGTTAGAATACAAATCTTTCATCATGTAGATGTGAAAAGATCAACTTGCATCTAATGTAGTGAAAGCCAAACGTCACTGCATTGTTTAATGTTCAAATTCTGCTTGGCTTTCATTGTTTCATGCCCTTGCTTGAATTATTGCATGGACTTATCAAGATAGTTCAAACTTAGAACATTTATGTTGTGGATTTTGTTGAAGCCATGAAGCTTATGCAAGTTGATATATGTTATTATTACAATGCAATTGAGATTGCATTCAAGGCTAATACCTTTATTGTTTCCAAAGATTTGATCAACTTTTGGAATAAAGTTATACCATTAATCTGGATGTGAATCTAATTTGCCCTAACCTTGATGTTGTGTGGTGTGTATTTTGTTTGGGTATTGAGTTGGCATGGATACATGTTGATGATTTACAAATTGGGCAATGGAACAACATTTGAAAAATGTCAATGCACAATATTCAAAGGTAAAATTTCAAAAAATTTCTGAATTGTAACATCAATTTTCCAATTGTGAGTTGATAACCATGGGCATTGTCTACCCACATTATTGGGTGAAACATCATGTTACATCAAACTTCAAGCTTTGCCTAGCCACTTAAAAAAATCATTTTGCAATGCCCAAAATTATTGGGCCCATGTTCAAGAAATGATGTGATGTTATGCTAGATGGCATTACCTTGGACAACCAATCTCATTTGTTCGTTCAAACCATGAAGAACAATTCCATAAAGATCATTGATATGGATAAAAATGATTGCAATCCCCTTGAATTGTGAATTAAGCTTGGGGTTAACTAGATCATGACTTTGAAGATGCTTAATTGATCTAAGCTTACTATAATTTGTATGATACAAGTTTTAAGGTTTGTAGAAAGTTAGTAATGTTTCAACACACTTGCTTTTATGAAAATCAAGGTGTGCAATCAATTGAACACACTTTTAGATTTGTGTGTTAGGATGTTTGGGCATAATTTTAGAGACCACCTTGTTTCATGAAGCTATTGCAACTTGGGAAAAAAAAGCTTGTAGAGAACAATTGAGGCCTAGGTTTATAGATTCCATTTTTATGTTAATGTTCTTTTGTAGCAAGTTTTGACTTTTATTATTGAACATGTAATGGATGCCTTTGGGTCATGGGCATGAGACATTGAAGTCCTTAAGGCTTAGATATTTTTGGCTTGTTGGTCGTAACATTAGCCTTTGTAAGTTTGTTGTGTTTATGTGTGTGTAGAGCATGGGCAACACATGCAACAACATATTTGTAAATGTGCATCAATTCACATTTTGGTGTGTGTGTTTTTTGAGCATAGGTCATTTTCTTTGTAATGTGCAATGCCCTTATGGGTAGGAGTTCAAATCTCGATCAGGTATTTGTGTATTTGTGAGATTGGGTCAAAAGTCTTTGAAGTTTATTTGAACTTTGGGTCTATATGGGCCTGGGGTTTGAAACTTGGAAGTTTGTTGTATGCACATGGCAAGATCATAGATTTGTTGCATGAAAGAATGGCAACTTGATGAAAATCCATAGCCAATTAACACCCCATTAAAATGCAAAAGGAATAAAAAAAATTCATCTTGCAAATCTTGGCTATAACACAAAGAGTCTTAAAAAGACCTATAACCAAAATTGCAGTTCAGTTTTTGACCAAAAAATTAACACAAAAACCACAATGAAAATGTTAGGGTGGCCACCGAGGTGACAAAAGCATGTGTAGAAAGAGTCACACGTGCAACCTTCCCCTACTCTTTAAAAAAAATTACAAAACCATGTCACCAAGTTGCAAAAATTGGGCCCCCCCCCGCCCCCCCAAAAAAAAAGACAGCACTAAATATGGACGATTGCTAGTGTGGATACCAACGTTTTTTTGGTGTGAAATTTTGCCATAATGCGAATTTTTTTGGTGGCTGTAACCCTACAAAGGCTTTTTTCTAGATTAATGTTTTCTTTGGGCCAGAAAAATATGGTTGGGGTTGTCAGATTTAGACTGCCTCCCTCTGCAGGTCGCCAAAAAAAGAAGAACTATAAATAAATAAATAAATAAATAAATAAATAAATAAATAACTGTCGTACCTGTCGTGTAGCCAAATCTGGCTAGATCCTAAACGTGAACGGTTGCTAGTGTGGCTACACCACAGAGGTGAAAAAAATGACCCTGGTATGTACCAGTATAGGGCCTTGGGTGAACTAGCCCTCACATTGGAACCATGGTAAAATTCCCCAAAATCAGTTTAAATTATGTCTGAATATTACAAATATCCTGTGCTTAGACAAACTCACGGCCTCCGAGTTCAAATCTAAGAAATATTTGGGCTTAATTTGCACACTAATAAGAGGCCACTAAGAAAAGGGATTAAGGTACCAAGAACCAACGTGGGTAGCCTACTGGTTCAAACTGATTGAAAAAAGGGCACCAAAACAAAACACGATAGCGTAAGTGAAGAAGGTAACTTACCAGGTTCACACATTTTCACACCTGGACTCATCTGGACCGTGTCTTCTTCTTCCTCTTCTTCTCCTCCTCGTCGTTCCTCTCCCTTCTTCATGCTACCAACCCAGCCCCATCCCATGTCCACCAAACCATCGCCGAATGCTAGCAGACTCCATCGTCCTGGTGCTGGTTGCCGCTTTGTTCCCTGTTTGTTCTAGTCACATACGGGGGACCAGGGGGAAGAAGAAGCAAAGGAGGAGGAGGAGGAGGAGGAGAGAGTAGTGGTAGTGGTGGTGGTGGTGGTTGTGGTACTTAGTTCTATTAGTAGGGTTGAGTGGAGGTGGGGAAGAGGGGGGTGGGAGGGAGGGAGAGGGGTTTTGTGGGGGGTTTTTAATGGCTGTTGCAATTGGGTTCAACCGAAGCTTGGTTTGTGAATTACCTGAACGACGAGTCACACGTTTTGGGAGTAATGGGTGGCGTTGCTGCTTATCTTCCAATTCATCTGCTTCTTTATACTTTGTCCGTTTTGGGTCATGCTTGAAGTCTGCATGTCCCTCGGCTTGTTGTCTCAGCTCGGGCTCTGGTTCGTTAAGCTCGTTTTTTCGGGGAATCCGTGTCATTGAGAGTAGCATATCAGTCAGGCGCGTGAGCAATAATAGCAACGAACATTCGTCTCCTGCTTCTTCTTCTTCTTCTTCTTCTAGATTATTGGAGTTTGCACACTCTTCTTCTTGTGGTCTAGGTTGTAATGAGTGGGATAATTCTAGGGTATCTGTTGCCAGTTGCAGCAACAGCATCAGCAGACGGAGGAAGAGGAGAAGAAAGATTGGTGTGGTGGTGGCTCTAGATTCTTGGTCGTCGCGGAGGGATTTTGAATCATTGGCATCATCTTCTTCTTCATCATCTTCATCAGCAGCAGAATTTGTAGAGAAAGAAGGAAAATTGAACTCCATTGCCGATTTCACGCGCTTTCGCGACAAGGGTGCGCAGGGTGCTGAACTGCAAACAGCCATTATCAGTTACCGGAAGCCGCTGCCATGGTCCCTTTTCCAGCCCCAGCAGGTGGTTCCATCTCCTTCTTTCTACTCTTCTCGCTTTGCTTCTAGGGTTTAATTGAGGTGGAAACGGATTACCAGACAGTAGGCTGAAACTGCACCGGAAGTTTGACCTAATAGGATTGCAGGAAAATTTCCAGAGAAACTTCTTTTTTGCACCAAGGAATGCATCAGCATCCTTTCATATAAAGGAGTGATTACAAAAGCCCTCATATATGATATATGAGTGCTAAATTGGCTTTGAGATGGGTGCATATTCCTGTTAGATTTTGAATGGTGCCAGGGGTTTTGCAAAGTGATTTGAATGGGACTGCACGATTTCATAGCTTGAGGCAGAGAAGGGTGGGTTTACTGTAGGATCT